>Ga0193962_1000006_pt1 | contig 143726 bp, 147 predicted proteins | sample FB_5_MG_FD_140335 | JGI IMG/M metagenome (GOLD analysis project Ga0193962, IMG submission 140335) | Microbial mat bacterial communities from the Broadkill River, Lewes, Delaware, United States - FB_5_MG | ecosystem: Environmental > Aquatic > Freshwater > River > Microbial mats | place: USA... | reverse complement strand
TTAATAGACAAGGATATGTTTTACCATATTCTTGTTATAAATTATTATCAATATGTTATTTATCTACTTCATATTAAAAGTAGTTAAATAGTATCTCATATTCGGTTTATAAAGATTACTCTTTTAAACCATTAAGTTTTTAAAGAACTTCCATTCTCACACTCTCTCCATCACACTCTCGTTTGATGTCGTTCGTCTGTTTTTGGACGGGAATTATAATAGATTCTTCCACGCTTGTCAAGGGTTTATTCTTTCATCTACCTTAAATTTTGAATTTTATACAGTTTTCCTCATTTTCCTGCTTTTTAAGTAATAATTAACTTTTAACAATATTATATATGGTAAGTTTAATTACAATCTAAATGTAATCTTACTTCTTAAAGTGATTATTAAGATTAACATATTAGAATATCAAAAAAATTAAAAGGATTACAATGTATAACAGAGATTATCTTTCGCAAGAAAGTTCTCAGTACAGCACACAAGATTCATCTAGAACACAACTGATGAGTTTTTTAAAAGCAACTTATCAACTGTTTGCTGGTTCTTTATTGGCTGCTACTGCAGGAGCTTATATTGGCTTAGATATGGTTTCAACAATCGCAAGCTGGTATTGGGGTTTAGTAATATTTGAATTTATATTACTTTTTGCTTTATTTGCTGTTAAAAAGAAGCCTGGGATTAATTTGGCTGTACTATTTGGTTTTACTTTTGTAAGTGGTTTAACAATTACACCTTTATTAAGTAGTATATTAAGTATGCCAGCTGGTGCTTCTATTGTTGCTCAAGCATTTTTAATGACTTCTGTAGCATTTGGTGGAATTTCAATGTTTGCTATGACTACTAAAAGAGATTTCTCAGGTATGGGGAAAATGCTATTTATTGCATTAATTATCTTAATAGTTGGTTCAATTTCAAATATTTTCTTTCAATCATCTTTATTACAATTAGGTGTTGCAGGAGTTGGTGCTTTATTATTTTCAGCATTTATACTTTACGATACACAACAAATTATCAAAGGTGGATTTGAAACTCCGATTGAAGCAGCAATTGCTTTATATTTAGATTTCTTCAACCTATTTATTTCGCTATTACAAATTCTTGGAATACTCAATAGTGATGACTAACAAGTTTGGTAGCTTCTTTTTTTAAGAAGCTACACTTGTTATTATCTATTTTGATATAAAACTTACTCAATGATTGAAAAAAACACTCTTAGACTTATTGATGCTAACTTAAATAGACTTCGCGAAGGAATTCGAGTAGTTGAGGATATTTTTAGATATGTATACAATGATAAAGAGACTTCATCAAAACTAAAAGCCTTAAGGCACTTATCTAGACTTGAAAACTACACTCAACTTTTAGAAACTAGAGATATACAAAATGATGTTTTAAGAGAATCTATAAAGAGTGAACAAAATCGTAGTGATTTATACTCTATTTTGATTGCAAACTTTAAAAGAGCACAAGAGAGTGCAAGAGTGCTTGAAGAGTTTAGTAAACTAATCTCAATAAAAGATAGTGAAAACTTTAAATATATTAGATATGAACTTTATAATTTAGAGATTCTTTTAACAGCTTTAACAAAAATCACTTCAAACTCTAAATAATTTAAATCATATAATTTATACAATTTTTTAGCTGCTTTAAAATCCAAATTGTTTGTAGAACCACTTACTCCTGAATTTTTTATATAATTAAATAAATCTTTTTTATTCTCAAACTCTAAATTATAATTATGAACTTCAAATTCACAATCAAAATGTTTAGAAAAACCTTCTTTTATTTCACTAGTAGATAAAATAGGAGATTTATTATTTGTTAGTTTTTGTATAGTTTTAAAAGTATTCGAAGTAAAAAGAACTGCATTTATTTCAGAAGTACAAAAAGACAAAGATTTAACTAATCTTGATAAATCTTTGGACCATTGCATTGCAGAAGATGAGAGTATAATATCAAATTTTTTATTTTTTAAAAAATCCCTAAATTCTTGGCTATCAAAATCATAACAAGAAACATCAATGTTTTTACTTCTAGGATGTAACTCACACATGGAAGAAGAAAAATCAATAGCTTGATATTTATTTATATCCCAAGATATATATTTAAATACTTGACCTGAGCCACAGCCTATTTCTAGTATATTTTTTGGCTTAGTTTTTATATCTCTAACTAATGCTTTTGCAGCAAGTTGTTGAATTATATTAAAATTGTTATACTCATTGGCATATTTTGAAAATTGTGCTTTTACAGACATGAATATAATTTTAACCTAATCTTAATGAATTTTAGGTAAAATACCTACCATTTTTTAAAAGGAAAATTAATATGACATCAACACTTTTAATAGTTCAAGTTGTTTTAGCAGTTCTAGTTGTAATTGCGGTATTACTTCAAAAAAGTTCAAGCATAGGTCTTGGGGCATACAGTGGAAGTAATGATTCAGTATTTGGAGCAAAAGGACCAGGAAGTTTTTTAACGAAAATCACTATGGTATTAGGACTTTTATTTGTAGTAAATACAGTTACTTTAGGATACTTATATAACCAACAAAAACTTGGAAGTGCGATTGATAGTGTTAAAACTGATTCATTAATCCCTTCAACACCTGTAGGAGATTCAACTCCAGCACCAGCAGCTCCAAAAGCTGTGCCTGTTGTTCCTACAATTCCAGCAAGTAAGTAATCTAAAAAATCTAATGAAGTATTTATTACTTCTTGCAAAAACTTCAATCTATGGATATGCACAAAAAGATGCATATCCTAGATTACACCCTTACAAAGAAAACTTTAATAACAATTTATTTAATAAAAAACTTTTCATAAAAGTTTTTAATGGTATAATCAATTTCAAATTTACAAAAATAAAAAATCAATAATAAAACATGATCAAGGAGAATATAGAATGTTAAATGAAATCTATCGAGAAACAAAAGAAAATATGGAAAAGTCAATTGAGTCTTTAAAAAGAGACTATAAAACATTAAGAACAGGGAAAGTTACTACTTCTGTTTTAGATGGTGTAAGAATCGATTATTATGGAACAATGACTGATTTAAATCAAGTTGGTTCTGTTTTAGCAGCAGATGCTACAACAATAGTTATAAATCCTTGGGAAAAAAATCTTTTAGGTCCAATTGAACAAGCTATTAATGCAGCAAATATTGGAGTTCATCCAAATAATGATGGTAATTTAATTAAATTATTCTTTCCACCAATGACAGTTGAGCAAAGAAAAGAGAGTGCTAAGGGTGCTAAAGTTATGACTGATAATGCAAAAATTGCTATTAGAAATATCAGAAAACATTCTAACGATGAAATAAAAGTTTTACACAAAGATAAAGAGCTTACAGATGATGAAAATAAAAAAGCTCTAGACGAAATCCAAAAAATTACTGATTCTTATGTAACAAAAGCTGATGAGACATTAAAAGCTAAAGAACAAGAAATTTTAACGGTTTAATTATGGATGTAGCACAAATATATAAAGATTCAAATGCATTATTAGAGGGACACTTTAAATTAAGCAGTGGAAATCATTCTTCATTTTATTTACAATCAGCAAAAGTTTTAGAAGATCCTAAAACTGCAAAACTATTAGCACAAGAATTAGCTAAACAGATTAAAGAATCTGGAATTAAAGTTGATGCTATATGTTCCCCTGCTCTTGGTGGACTTATTGCTGGATTTGCACTAGCAACTGCACTTGATGTAAGATTTATCTTTGCTGAAAGAGTTGAAGGTCAAATGTCTATTAGAAGAGGCTTTAAAGTAAAAGAGAACGAAAACTATATTATCTGTGAAGATATTATTACAACAGGTGGAAGTGCTTTAGAGGCTGCAAAACAAGTTGAAGCTGATGGTGGTAATATTGTAGCTTATGCTGCTTTAGCAAATAGAGGTTTTTGTTCAAGAGTAGGAAGCACAGTTGAGACAAAAGAAAACTGTAAATTGCCACTTGATAAACCACTTTTTGCATTAGATGATTTTACTTTTGAAATGTATTCACCAGAAAACTGTCCAATGTGTAAACAAGGTAGTAAGGCATACAAGCCAGGAAGTAGAGGAAACTAGTTCAATGAGTAGATGGAGAGATATAAAACAAGGTAGTGTTAAAAAAGAAACAGAAGTTTCGCCAGCACATAAGGATAATAACTCTTCAGATACTTCTATAACTCAAATTTCAACTGCAATTCCTTTGAGAATCAAAGCTTTTATTGTAGATATGTTTATGATTATGATGCCAATCATGTATGTAACCACCTACTTAATTTTAGAAGGTAAAGATGACTTTCAAGGAAGTGATGAAGCTAGATGGATTACAGCTGTAGTTTATGGCCTTATTATTATCTTTTTTTGGGTAGTAAAAGGTCAAACACCTGGGTTTAAAGCTTATTCATTAAAACTTGTAGACGATACTACTTTTAAAAATATATCTTTAGGAAAAGCAATTCTTAGATATTTTATATTTTTAATTTCTGCTACAACAATTCTTTTAACTTTTGTTCCTTTTTTCAGAAAAGATAAAAAAACTATACAAGATATATTTAGTAAAACAATCGTAATTCCAGAAAAATAGCAAATGCTTTTTTTCAAACTCTCAGCCTTTTATTTTTTCTACTTTGCAGCTGTTGGTGTTTATGTAATATTTTTACCAAAAGTCTTACATGATTTGGGATATAGTGCAATTGATATTGGAATAATTTTTGCACTTGCTCCTTTAATGAGATTTCTTACCCCATTTTTATTTTTAAAGCATATAAAGTTAGATCAATTTATCTTTAAAAGCGCCCTATTCTTATCTATTTTATGTTCACTTTTATTTTATGTAACTATAGAGAATTTTTATGCATTTATGATGAATAACGCTATTTTAGGTGCTTGTTTATCTGTAATACTTCCTTATTTAGAAGTAACCGCTATAAAAGTTTTAGGCAAAGATAGATATGGAAAATCAAGACTTTTTGGTTCAATTGGCTTTATGTTGATTTCACTTATTCTTGCAAGATTTTTATCAGAACCATATATTGCAATTCATTACTATTTAATTGTTAATATTCTAACTGTAGTATTTGCTCTTTCATTACTTAAATATGACGATGTAAGCCATAATGAAAAGATTTCAAAAGAGCCTTTTTCATTTTTTAAATATTGGCCTTTTTGGATTAGTTTGTTTTTTATGCAATTAAGTTTTGGTGGTTTTTATAACTTTTTTACTATATATGAAACTAGCCATGGAATAAGTTTGGAAATGACTTCATATCTTTGGTCGTTTGGTGTTCTTTGTGAAATAATAATACTCTATTTTCAAGCTCCTTTATTAAAAAGAAATTTATTGAATATTATTAGATTTGCTGTAGCAGTTACAGTTATTAGATGGCTTTTATTATTCCTCTTTCCTAATAACCTTTCTCTAGTTTTTTTCACACAAAGTTTACACGCTTTCTCATTTGGACTTTATCATAGTGCAGTGATTATTTATTTATATACATTATATGAAAATAAAAAACTAGCCCAACAGTTTATGTATGGAGTTGCTTATGGATTAGGTGGTTTTTTAGGAGCTTTGATTGCTGGGTATTTATATGGTGATTATCTTTTCTTATTTTCTTCTATTTTTTCTTTATGTTCTTTATTATTTCTTTTTAATAAAAACTTAATTTATAAAAACTAACTTTTGACTAAGTATTTAGGTTAAATAAAAACTATTTTTTTTTCAAATATTTACTATTTTAGAAAATTATCAGTATAATAATAAATAAAAATCAACAAAAAACTAGTAATTGGAAAAAAGATGGAGCAAGATATTAAGCTAGAAATTTTATATGTAGAAGATGATAAAAATTTAAGAGAAGAGTATCAGAAGTTTTTTTCAAAAAGATGTGATACTCTTTTTTTAGCATTTAATGGCCAAGAAGGCTTTGATTCTTTTTTAAAAAACAAGCCTGATATAATTATTACAGATATTACAATGCCTATAATGAATGGTCTTGAAATGATTAAAAAAATTAGAGAAGTTGATACTTCCGTTCCAATTATCGTAACATCAGCTTTTAATGAGCAAGAGTATTTACTAGAAGCTATTAATCAAGGAGTTACAAGATATATTTTAAAACCATTTAATAGAAAACTACTTAAACAACTTGTTGAGGAAACTATTACTTTTGTTAATCTAAAAAAACGAGATGAGTATTATAAAAATATAATACAAGAGTATCATGAAATCATAGACCACAATGTCATAAGTTCAAGAACAAATTTAGATGGAATTATTACTTATGTATCAAAAGCTTTTTGTCAAGTATGTGGCTATTCGGAAGAAGAATTATTAGGTAAAACACACAATATTCTTTATCATCCAGATGTAAGTGAGCCTTTTTGTAATGAGCTTTGGGAAACAATATCAAAAGATAACACATGGAAAGGTGAAATCAAAAATAGAACAAAAGATGGCCAAGATTATTGGATACAGGCAACTATTAGCCCCATTTATAATAAAGAAGGTAAAAAAATAGCTTACTCATCCATTAGAGAAAATATAACTGCCAAGAAAAAATTAGAAGAATTATCAATAAAAGATTCTCTGACAAATATTTATAATAGAAGATATTTTAATGAAAAAATTGTTGAACTGTTAAATACTTGCAAAAGAGGAAATGAGTCAATATGTTTATTAATTATTGACATTGATTATTTCAAACTTTATAATGATACTTATGGTCATCAAGAAGGAGATAAGGTCTTAATAAAAGTCTCAAATTCTTTAAACTCTTCTATGCAAAGAGCAACGGATTATTGTTTTAGGATTGGTGGAGAAGAGTTTGCTATTTTGTTTATTACTGAAAAACCAGATAATTCAATTAGTTTTTCAAACCAAATAAGAGAAAAAGTTGAGAATCTAAAAATTGAGCATAGTAAAAATACAGTAAGCAAATTTGTAACTATCTCTGCTGGTCTATATTGTGAACAGGCAAATAAGATAAAAAATGATATGGAGCTTTTTAAAAAAGCAGATGATTTATTATATCAAGCAAAAGAATCAGGAAGAAATAAGGTCGTATCCAATTAAGTGATTTTTGTTTTTAGGAAAAACATCTTTTCATATTAATTTCGAAAATTGACCCATTTTCATGGTTTGAAACACTTATCTTTCCTTGCATATTAGTCTCAATAATTGTTTTACTCATATATAAACCAATACCTGTACCTTTACCTTCTTCTTTTGTAGTAAAATAAGGTTCAAAAATCTTATTTATTATGGAATGTGGTATTCCACCTGCATTATCTTTTATAATAATTTTTATATCTTCTTCTTGACTATAAATATCTATAAGAATATTTCTATTCTCAGAACTAGCTTTAATCTCCAATATTGCATCTTTTGCATTTTGCAAGATATTTATGATAACCTGAGAAAATTCATTTACATATCCATCTACTAAAAAGTGATCTTTATATTTATTATCATTGTAATCCAATACTTTTTCATCATCAATTGATAAAATGATTCTTATTTCATTATTTATAAAAGCTGCATCAACAATTGATATTGCATTTATGATAGATTTCGTTATATCAAATGGTTTTTTGTGTTTACTTGGAATAAAAAAGTTTCTAAAATCATCAATTGTTTTTGACATATATAAAATATTTTGTTCTGCTGCATCAATTCTATCTTCCAAATACTCACCTGTTAATTCTCCATCTTCATGACACTCTTCTATATTCATTAAAATACCACCTAAAGAGGTTAAAGGTTGTCTCCATTGGTGAGCAATACTAGCAATCATTTCTCCCATAGAAGCTAACTTTGATTGTTGTATTAATAATTGTTCTTGTATTTTATTTCTATTATTTAACTCTTTTTGAAGCACAGCTGTTTTTATATGATTTGCAATTCTAAGTTTTAATTCTTCTTTAAAAAAAGGTTTCGTTATATAATCAACTGCACCAGAATCTAAAGCTTTAATAATTACTTCTTTTTGAGTCTTTGCTGTTATAAAAATAATAGGGATATCTTTTGTTTCATCATTATTTTTTAAAATATGAGCAACTTCAAAACCATCCATTTTAGGCATTTGAATATCTAAAAGTATTAAATCTGGTAGAATTTTTTTAGCAATATTTATAGCTATTAAGCCATCATATGCGACTTTTAATTCATATTTATTATTTAATATCTCAACTAATATTTCAACATTTGTAGCTTCATCATCTACTATTAATATAGTGCTTTTATTCATAAATTCTTCTTTTTATATTTTTTAAGATTTCTTCTAATTTTTCATAATCGTTAGTCTCAAAACTTCTATGCATTTCCTCTAAAAGTTTTAATTCAATTTTATTTTCTAAAGAATTATATAGAGTTTCAACTCTTTCTTTTTTTATAAAATTAAAATTTTCTATATCATATAGAAGAGAATTTAATAACTCTTCTAAGTCATCATTTTTTAGAATACTCTTATTTCCAATTATAAGAGAAGGGACATTTATTTCTATTGATTTAAGAATTATTTCAATTTCATTAATAAGCTTATTGGTTTTTTCATTTACATCCGTAGAAGTGATATTTTCTTCAATATATGAGCTTAGATTATATACCTCTTGAATTTGTAAATTCCCACTAACTCCCCTTAATTTATGGATATAAGAGAGAAATTCATTAGATTTTATTTCTAGTTTTTCTAACTCAATTCTTATATTAGAATATGTTTTTGAGAAGTTTAGCAGTAATTTTAAAATCTCTTGTTCTTCTAATCCTAAAAATTCAACAGTTTTTTCAATATTTAAACCTTCTATTAAAACATCTTTTTTTTCTTCTTTTTTATGCTCTTCTTTTTTAATCATTTTTGTTTTCAAATATTTTGAAAGAACTTTTTCTACTTCTTCCCAGATTATTGGTTTAGCAAGATGATTATTCATACCAACTTCAGAAGTTAGTTCCTTGTCTTTATCCAAAACAGCAGCACTTAACGCAATAATTGGTGTAGTAATATCACGTTCACGAATTCTTTTCGTTGCTTCAAATCCATCCATAATTGGCATTTGCAAATCCATAAAAATTATATCATACTTAGATTCTTTTGTTTTATTCAAAGCCTCTAAACCATTTGAAACAATTTCAACATCCAAACCATATTTTTCTAAATTTTTTAAAGCAACTATTTGATTGATTTCATTATCTTCTACTAATAAAACTTTCCCTTTTGCTTGAAAGAGTAAAGACTTATCTTTCTCCTCTACTGCTAAAATGTATTTATTATTAATTCTCTTTTCATCCATACTTAAGTGTCCAATATCATCTAAAAATTGAAGTTTAATTGTAAAGGTAACTTTTGTACCAAGATCTTTTGTACTTGTAATAAAAATTTCTCCCTCCATTAAAGTGATAATTTGTCTACAAATCATTAACCCTAAGCCTGTTCCTCCATATTTTCTTGTATTAGAATTATCTCCTTGTTCAAAAGCAGAAAAAAGTTTTTTTATATTTTCTTTTGAAATACCTATTCCTGTATCTTCAATACAAAATTCCAATTCTATATCACTTAAAGCTTTGCTTATTTGTTTTATAGCAACTATAATTGTTCCATTTTCAGTAAACTTCACAGCATTTCCAACAAGATTATTTAAAATTTGCATAATTCTTAAACTATCCCCTTTTAAAACTAAAGGTATATTTTCATCTACTTTAAAAATTAGCCCAACATTTTTTTCATCTAGTTTATATCCAAATAAATTATTCACATTATCCAAAAGTTCTTGCAGTCTAAATTCATGTTTATCAATATTTAACTTACCAGCTTCCATTTTTGAGTAATCCAAAATATCATTGATAATATTTAATAAAGCTTTTGAGGAACTTCTAGATTTAAGAAGATATTCATGTTGTTTCTTTGATAACTCAGTATCTAGGATTAAATCTGTTAAACCTATTAAACCATTTAAAGGTGTTCTTATCTCATGACTCATATTTGCTAAAAATTCCGATTTACTTCTATTCGCTCTTTCTGCTTCTTCTTTTGCTAATTTTATGTCATTAATTAAATTTGAGAATATTCTTGAGAGAATAAAAGAAAATATTGCAGAAATAAAGAATACAATCAAAGCTACAACGAAGTATTCTGCTATTTTTTCTTCTTTTTGAGCACTCAAATAAGACTCTTTTAGTTTAAATATGAGAAAATACTTATGATTCGTATTTATAGAAAGTTTTTTGGATACAAAATCATTGGATACAAAAAGCTCTTTTTCTAAAATTGACTTTGATAAAAGACCAAATTCATCTTTTAAGTTATATTTCATATCTTGATAAAAAGACCAGTTTTTTGATTGATTAAAGTGTCTTAAGATATAACCGCTTGAATCAGATAAAATTATCTCAAATATTTCTGAACTCAAAAGTTCATTTAATTTTTCTTTCATAAAATAATTTATAATTAAAATACCACCAAAACTCTCTTCTTTTTTTATTGGAAGTATTATTCTTAGTGTAGATTTATAAGGTAATTCAACTTCTCCATTTTCTTCATTTAAATCAATATCTGAATACCAAATTTCTCCAAGTCTTTCATTCTTGGGGCTAGTGAAATAGTCTCTTCGATTTTTATTTTGAAGAGACTCATTCTCTACAAGCTTTGCTTCAGAAGCGATTTCAGCTCTTTCTGCCCTAATTTGTTCATATCCCATATTATCAATAAATCTTAATTGCATAAGATTAGGATCGGTTTTAACTAAAGCAAGGAAAAGATCTTTTATTTGATTTTTATTTTCTTGATTATCACTACTTAAATAACTTTCAAATATTTTTGATTCTGAAACTGATTTTAAAATATTTTTATGAGAATCCAATAAAAGTTCAAAAACATGGTCTCTCTCTTTTGATTTCTCAATTGCATTTTTTAGTGTTCTTTCTTTTGTTTGTTTTGAAAAATAAAAGATGTCAACTGATATAAAAGATATAATTAATCCAATTGAAAATATAAATAACAAGTTAAATATTTTGATTTTACTTATTTGAGATTTCATTTTATTTTCCTTGTTTTTGCTTTTTATTATAAAGATATACTGTAAATAATCTCTGTTTTTAATTTCTGTTTTCTAATTTCTTCAATAGATAAATTATTTATATCCATATTCATAAGTTCATCTATATTTTGAATATTATTTTTTGCAATTAGATTTAATATAACACCTCGATATGCTTTTGCCCAATGGCTAACTACCTTACCATCTTTAATAAACTTCATAGTTAGATATGGTTGATTTAACTTATAAAACTTTTCATAAAAACCTGCTCTTAAATCAATAACTTCTTCGTCTTTTAAATATTCATCTAAAGAATTAGAAAAATTTTCTTTGTAAAAATTTTCTAAAGCTAAACTTCCTATTTTTTCACCCTGTTTCAATTTATAATCAGGTAAGCCAAAGTCTCCTGCTAAAACTGGTCCAAAAAGATTTGAAAAAATCATTACATTTTTATCAATATAAGTTTTTTCATTTATTGAAAGTTCTTCATATTTTAAATAATCAAAAGCAACTCCATCATAACGTTCAATTACTTTTTTTATTTCTTTTTCTAATAAATTACCTTTATAATAATCTATAAGATCTTGCTTCTTTGTTCCAAAAAGTTTTGATAGTTCTTCATTTGTAGCACTATTTAGAAAGTCTTGATATTTATTAATTACTTCTAATCTTTTATCATAAAGCTTGGGGAAAATAAAGCTATCTTCACTTATCTTCTTGTTATCTCCACCTTTAAATTTTGCTTCACTTGGAGAGAAAAGTATTTTCATCTTCATCCTTTAATAAAATATTTATTTTATTCTATCACATTCTTAAAAGAAGAGTCTTAGAGTATTATTTTAAATTATGTCATAAATTCTCCACTATAATATAACCACTGATTATCTACTTTTAAAAATTTACTCTTTTCTATAAAAGTAACATCAATTCCACCTTGAAATATTGTAGCTTTAAAAGTAACATAGGCTTCATCTTCACCATCAATAAAATCAAATATTTCAAGTTTTCTAAAATCACTTTGCTTAGAAAAGTTATGAATATCTTCTTGCCAAGCTTTTGTATCTTGGGTAAAATCTGAGTTATCGCGATGCGTTGTATTGATTATATATAAAGAATCATTTGAAGCAAAAGCACTATATCTTGATTTCATTAGTTCTAATGCACTTTTAGGATTTTCTCCATAATGGAATATTCGACAACAATGTTTATATTTTTTTTGACTACCACAGGGGCAAAATGAGTTTCCTGAAATTTTCATAATTAAACCTCTTTTTGGGATTTTATTATATTTTAACAAAAAAATTGGGAAAAATGCCTAGAAAAGATTATCTAGGCATAAGAAGTTATTCTTTTGTCTTTTTCTTTTTTTGAGTATTTTTCATTTGATTTGTCTTAACTTTTTTTTCTTTTTTTATATTAGAAATAAGTGCAGGACCAAAGCCTTTTATGGTACTTAATTCCTCAACATTTTTTATCTTATTCTTTTGTCTATACTCAATGATTTGTAAGGCTTTGACTTCTCCAATACCCTTAATCTCCATTAGCTCTTTTTTTGATGCAGTATTTAAATTCATTGCAGCAAACATAAATGTAACGCTTAAAAGCATTAATACAAAAACTTTTTTCATAAATAAATCTCCTTTTTAAATAATGTAGTAAATTATAACTAAATAATATTAACTTTTATTATGTTTTCTTGACTTTTTTATATTTTTATATTTTGTTAAATACGATTGAAAATAAATATTTAGTAAATAAATTATTAATATCTAATGACAATTGTAATAAAATCTAATAAAATTATATAAAAGGTTAAATATGGAAAGTGGAAACGTCCCTTTAGAATTAGTATCAAGTTTTTTATCAATTGTTATTTTAATAGGTCTATTTTTTAGATATTATCAATATAAGAAAAAACTTACTGTTTTAAAAGGTTTAAGTGACTTAAAAGAGCAAAAAAAACTAACTCAAGAAGATAAAGAATTCATTAAATCAAATTATGAAGATTATCAATACTCTTTTAAAATAGAAGAATCAAGAATTAAGCTAGCATATCCAGTTTTCATACTTATTATAGGTCTTCTTACTGCTTTTTTCTCTTTTAAAGAAGCATTAATTCATCTTAATGTAGTTGTTGTTGCATATATTTATTTACAGATAAATAAAATACATACAAGAAATTTCCTTGCTTTATTAAAAGAGCTTAATAAAGATTTAGATTAATTAAATAGAAGGACAAAAGTGTTTAACATATTTAAAAAAAAAGAAAAACTAAATACTAAAGATATTAAGAATTCCAAAGAGAATATTGAAAATAAAATCAATGTACAATCAGAAGAAAAAAGTTTTGTTGCACAAGAAGAAGTTTTTATTAGCAAACATATAAGAAATAGAGAAGAAGAGTATATCACAACCCAATGTATTGAGATGGGCATGGATATAAAAAATTGTGTAGAAACTTCAGCTAAAGCTTTTTTCCAAAGTAGAAATAAAGAAAAAGCAATTGCTTATAATCATTTATATCACTATTTACTTTCTTTAGAAAAATATCATAAAGATTCTTTAAAAAATATGGATTATCTTGAATTTAAAGAAAAAGAAGAACAAATTTATACAAGATTGAAAACAGGTTTTTCTCAATTTTTATCTAAAGGATCTCCTTTAGATGAAAAAATGAGAAGAAATACAGATTTAGTATTTTCTGATATAAAAAAACTTCCTTCAAAAGGGCATAGATATTGGTACTATAAAATATATATTTGGCAAGAAGCAAAAAATATAGATTAAAACTTTAATACTACATTGTGCCACTAAGAGCTTTTACCAAGCCATCTTCTAAAAATCTTTGGGCTTGTTTAAATTCTAATCCCGGAGCATAAGCAGAACTTACTATTCGAGTTCTATACTTTTTCCACTGCACACCATTTAAATTAGAAGTTTGGGTGCTTACAGAACTTGAAGTAGCATCGCTAACTTGTTTATCAGTTTGGCTTATAAGCTCTCCTTGAATAGGTCTTTGTCTAATTTCAACATCAGTCACTAGTGCATAGTGAATATCTTTAACTCTAGCAGCCTCTACAGCTAAACCCACCGCAACACCAATTAAACCAGCTTTTCCAGCTTGACTACCGCCTCCACCTGTTAAAATGGTTGCTCCAGCTGCCACTGCCCCAACACCAAAACCTGCTCCTAAATAATTTCTTTGTTCATTTTCATCTATTTCTCCAACTTTTAACAAGTTAGCTTGAATCATAAAATTAGCTTTGGAAGGATCTTGTGTAACTTTGAATCCTTTCTTTTCTAGCTCAGCTTCTAATTTTTCTGCGATATTCAAATTTTCATCAGATGTGCTTCTAATTTTGAAATAAATAATTTGCTCTTTAGCTGCCACTGGTTCTAAAAATATACTTTCACTCATTTTAGTTTGGGCATGAACATCTTTTTTGTTTATTTCTATTTTTTCTCCTGTTACACTTGTTCCTACTTTTGTAAAAGAAGGAGTTGCACAGCCTGTTAAGAATACTAAAGTTCCAAAGGAAACTACTCCTATAAGAGTCTTTTGAATAAAAAATTTTGTTTGCATAAAATCACCTTTTTCATCACATATTTAATATTATATTAAAATAAAGTTGAGTTCTTACTATTAGTTTATCATTAGATTAAATTACCAAAGAATCGGTTCTTTTCCAATAGTTTTTAAAATATTATTAGTTTTAGAAAAATGTTTACATCCAAAAAATCCTCGATAAGAAGATAAAGGACTTGGGTGTGGAGCTGTTAAGATATGATGTTTTGATTCATCAATAATTTTTGATTTCAAAATAGCAGGGGCACCCCAAAGAATAAAAATAATATCTTCACAATTTTGTGAAATATACTTAATAATATTGTCTGTAAATATTTCCCAGCCTAATTTATGATGTGATTTAGGTTTAGCCTCTTCAACTGTTAAAATTGCATTTATAAGTAAAACTCCATTCTCTGCCCAAGATGTTAAATCGCCATCTAAACAAATAGATTCTTTCCCTAAATCACTTTTTATCTCTTTTAAAATATTTTGCATAGAAGGAGGATTTTTAATATTTTTTGGTGTTGAAAAAGAAAACCCTTGTGCTTGTCCAAATCCATGATACGGATCTTGACCTAAAATTACTACTTTTAAATTTTCTAAGGGTGTTTTAGTAAAAGCATTAAATATTTTATCTTGTGGAGGGAAAACTACTGTTGTTTCATATCTTTTATCAAGTTCTTTTTCTAATTTTTTATAATAATCTTTTTGTTTTTCTTCATTTATAACTTCTTCCCAAGTTTTCATATTTTTGCCTTCATTTTTTTATATTCTGAAAAGACATTATTGCAAACTTTTACTAAATAAAAAAGCAAGAATAAAAATTCAATTCTAAATTAAAAGCTCTTTTTCAAATATTTTTTATAAGTTTTTTATGATAACATCCATTTTGACTTTTATTGTTGTTTTAATTTTATTTATATTTTCAAAACAAGTAATAAAACAAGTTCACTAGGAATAAATTATGAAAAAAAATACAAATGATAAAGCAATTATATTTGATTTGGATGGAACACTTATTAACTCACTAGAAGATATAGCACTTTGTGCAAATATAGTTTTAAAAGAGTTTAATCTTCCAAGCCATGAAATTGATGCATATAGAAATTTTCTTGGAGGAGGAGCTTTATTTTTAATAAAAAATTGTATGCCAAAAAACTCTTCTGATGAAATGATAGATAAAGTACTTGAGAGATTTAAAATTGTTTATGATAATGAGCAACATATGAATACTAAACCCTATGAAGGTATTTATGAACTATTAAAAGAGTTAAAAGAAAAAGGAATAAAAGTTGGGGTTTTATCTAATAAGCCTCATTATTTTACTTGCAAATACGTAGAAGAGTTCTTTTCTTCATTAAAATTGGATGAAGTTCATGGTCAAAAAGAAGAAGTACCTAAAAAACCCCACCCAATAGGTGCAAGTAAAATTGCAAATAGTTTTGGTATTGCATGTGAGAATATCTTTTTTGTAGGAGATAGTGATGTGGATATGAATACAGCTAAAAATGCAAAAATGATAGCTGTTGGAGTAGAATGGGGATTTAGAGGCCCTGATGAATTAGTTGAACATGGAGCAAAATATATAGTAAAAACGCCCCAAGATATTTTAAATTTATTTAAATAAAAGTAAGCCAAAAAGCTTACTTTTATTTTTTATATCCTAATTTTTCAAGAACATCCATTGGACTCATGTCATATTTTTCGACTACTTTTTTAAATTTATCGTTCTCATTTGCCTCAATCCCAAGGGTTTTTAGTTTTAAAATAAATTCATCAGTTGATAAGTTTAAAGTTTGTGCAACTTCAAAAATTGTTTTTTTACCCATACCTGTTAATGCAATAGTAACTTTTCCATCTTTTTCAAAATTCTTCTTTAGAAGATTAAAAATAAATTGTGGGCTTACAGAGTTTTCATTTCCTATATAACTTAAACTTTGTGTTCTCTCAAATTTTATATTATTTGAATTTAATATTTCTTCACTTTTCGCTAAATCATAATCTAGTTTCTTAGTAAACATTTTAAAAGATGATAATTCAGCATGAGAATAAGGTGCAGTCCCGTACTCTTTTTCCCAAGAGTGTTTAATTCCATCTCCAAAATCTAAGAATGTAGTAAAAGGAGGAACAGCAAAGATTGTTCCAAAAATAAAAATTAATGTTAAAACAAGAGCTACAATCATATCTTTAGTAAATACAATCATCTCTTTTGCTTTATTTTTCATATAACTAGTAATTGGTTTCCAATTATAAAAAACATGTAAAATTGTCATAACAACAAATAAAACCATAAAGGTAATATGTATTTGAGCATAATCTTCTTTTCCAAGTCCTAATAACTTCCAATTTGCCCAATTTGCAATTCTTCCAGGAGGTGCTATAAATAACATTATTCCCGTATAAGTCATTACTATAATCGAACATAACATTGTTAAAGATGTGATTTTTTTAAGATTCATCTAAAATCCTTTTTCTTCATTATTTTTTGTATTAAAATTATATACCTTTGATTTTAACAGCTTATTAATGATGTGGTTTTTAATCTATTTTCAAATAATTGAGTTTATTTCTATCTAAAATTTATATTTTAGTATTTAAGTATTTGTTTTCAAAGTAATTTTGAATTCAGCTCCTGTATAGTTTTTATTTTCATATATAAAGTTTACATTTCTAAATTCTATTCTTCCGTTTAGTTGCTCAGTTATAATCTGTCTGGTCATGTATAATCCAAGTCCCGTTCCAATTGATTCATGTTTTGTTGTAAAATAAGGGTCAAAAACTTTTTCTACATTATTTTTGCTTATCCCTCCTGCGTTATCTTTTAAATATAGTATGACTTTGTCTTTTTTTATTTCTGTTGTAATAAAGAAATATCTTATTTCTTCTTTTTGATCTAACTTTTCTGACAAAACATCCTTAGCATTATTAAAAATATTAATCAAAGACTGAATTAGCAAATTCATATTTCCTTTAATTAGTATTTCATTTCTATCTACTGCTTCTACTATATTTATAAATTTATCATTGTAGGCATCTTTTGTCAAATCTTTTACTTTTGATAAAGCTGTTTGAAAAGAAAAAGTTTTTCTTTCTTCTAAATCACTTTTAAAAAAAGTTCTAAAATCATCTATTGTTTTTGATAAATATTGAGTATTACTATTTATACTTTCTAAAGATTTATATAATTCATCTTTATTTACTTCTTCTTTTTCATGAAAATCCATTGTAAGTTGTAAGCCAGTAGCAATTGTTGAAATAACTGATAAAGGTTGTCTCCACTGATGGGCTATATTTTCTATCATTTCACCAATAGCTGAAGTTCTTGCTTGTTGTAATAACAATCTATCTTGTTTTTTTTGCTTTGAAATATCTGTAAATATACCTATATAGTTTGAAACTTGATTGTTTTTATCATAAATTGCTGTTAGTGTAAGCAACTCATCATAAACAATTCCTGATTTACGATGATTTCTTATTTCCCCTGACCAAAAACCTTTTTCATTAATTTCTTTCCACATTTTTTTGTAGAAGTTATCATCATGAAAACCTGATTTTAAAATTCTTGGATTTAAACCTTTTACTTCTTCTAAAGTATATCCTGTAGTTTTTTCAAAGGCATTATTTATATTTATAATATTTGCATTTTCATCAGTAATAAGAATACTATCATAGGTATTTTCAAAGATATAAAGAGCTTGTTTTAAGCTATCTTCATAGTTTTTTCTTTCAGTAATATCTTGTATTGTTCCATATAAAGTTATTGCATTTCCTTTTTCATCATAAGAAAACTCACCTAAGGCATGAACCCATTTTATCTCTTTGGTTTTAAAATTAACTATTCTATATTCACAATCAAATTTTTCTTTTTTTTGAACACTATCTTGAAAGTATTTTTCAATTCTTTCTTTATCATCTTTATAAATAATAGATAACCAAGATTCATAAACTTTTTCAGCATCTTCTTCAATTCCAAATATCTTATCAACTTGCTTTGAACAGGTGTAAATACTAGTATTTAGATTATAATGATAATGTCCAAGATTAGAGACTCTTTGTGCCACTTCTAATTCTTCTTGCATCTTTGTAATATCTGTTATATCTTGGATGACTCCTACTATTTTGATAATAGTATTGTTTCTAAGAAGAGGATATCCATAAGCTAAAACTTTTCTTACTTCACCCTTTTTGTTTATTCGATATTCAATCTTAAAATGTGTTTTTTTTTCTATACAATTATTTAAACTTTTTTTATATTTTTTCAAATCTTCGGGATAAATTAAACTCTCTAGAAACTCAAAATTTATTGTACTTCCTATTTTAATTCCAAAAATATTATAAAAAATATCAGAACATAGAAATTCTTTTGTCGGAACATCTAGTTCCCACGTTCCTAAATTAGCCATATGTACTGCATTACTCAATGTATTTTTAAGGGAGTTTAGTTCTAAATTCTTTTCTTCAAGTTTTTTCTTATCAGTAATATCTACTCTTAAACTTGTATATCCTATTTTATTTCCATTTTCATCAATAATTGATGAGATTATAGTATTAAGCCAATAAACTTGACCATTTTTTTTTAAGTTTTTTATATCCCCTTGCCAAGTATTATTATTTTCTAGATTATTCCAAAGTTCCTCAAAAAAAGTTTTTTCCACTTCTGGACTTCTAATTATATTATGAGATTTTCCAATTAGCTCATCTTTTTTATATCCTGATATTTTGCAAAAGGCTTGGGATACATTTGTTATAATACCTTCTAAGTTTGTTGTAGAAGTAATTACATAATTATCAAGTAATTGTGTGTGTTTTTCTAACTCTTTATATTGATTCAACTCTTTTTTTATGTAATATTCTTTCAATTTCATACCTTGGGGGGAAAGCTAATTTGTGAATAATTGTCTTTTTAGAAAAAGTATACTTAAAATATACTTAATAAATGATATTAATTAGATTAATTGTGTACCATTAAATTGTTAAAATATTACATAAAAAAAATTTAAATTTCTAATTCAAAAAAAGTCTCGCTTATTTTTTGGTATTCAGCAACTGAACAAGTAATTTTTATTGCATTTTCATAGTCTTTAAAATTATCTAAAAATAGTTTTTTCAATTCACTTAAATTTGCTGTTCTAAAAATAAAATATGCTAAAACATTTTTCCCTCTTGAACCTGCTTTTTCAATTCCAAAACTATCAAACTTCCATTCCATACCTTTTGAGTAAAAAAATACTTCTTCAATTCTTTTCGTTAATTCATCTCTCACACTATTATTAAAACTTTTTAAGTGAATATAAAAAGCAACATTTACATTATATGCATCTTGCACAAGCTTTTTATCAAATTCTGTTTTGGGTTCATTTGTTAATTCTATACTAGCCATTAAAAATTCCTATATTAATTTTTTGTAATTATAGTCAATTAGGATAAAAGAAGAAATAAAACAAGTTTTAAATATAATTTTAATTTATAATTATCATAGTTTAATTATAAGTTATTCTTAAGTTTTAAATTAATGAATATAACTATAATCTTTACAAATAAAATCAAGGAGAGAATTATGAAATTGAAGGTGATTTGTTTAAGTTTATTATTTATAACTTCAACGATATTTGCAGGAGAGTTTGTAGATTATAAAGCTTTAAGTACAAAGCTAAAAACTGAAGCAAAAAAAGCTGGTAACTATGCGTCCACAAAAGAAGTAAAAGAAGCTCTTAAAGCTAAAGATTGGTTAGTTGCTGATGTTAGAACTATGGAAGAGTGGTCAGCTGCACATATGAAAGGTGCGGTTAGAGTAGGAAGACAATCACCTGAAAAAGCAATTGCTTTATATGCACTTGATGATGACGATAAGTTAGTTAAACCAAATCTTATAATCGTTTGTAATTCGGCTGCTAGGGCATCTATAGAGGCACAAACATTTAGACAAATGGGATTTGATACTGTTAAAATCTATGATTTATACTCTTGGATTGACGAATGTAATCCTGTAGTTACAAAATATACAGTTAAAAAAGATAAAGCAGGAATGAACCTTAAATTTGGTGATTTTTACGCAGAACACTGTAAAAAATAATTTCTTCTAGCTTTATATGAATAATAATTTCATATAAAGCTAACACTTCTCAAATATTTAAATAAAAAACTGTTTTTTATAATTTTCTTCTAAAGAAGTTTTATCTTTATAATCTATAATATCGCCAATTTGAATTTGAATTTTTAAATCTTTTGTTCTATTCATAATTGCATCTTTTAAAATCTCATTTGCATTTGATTTTATATGTACAGGAAGAATTGCTAATCTATTTTTAAGTGCAATTATTCTTGAACCTTCTTTAAAAGATGATAAAGGAGTATTTTCTTTATTTCTAGTCCCTTCAGGAAAAACAAATATAGAATGTCCTTGTGTTACTATTTCTTTTGTAGCTTTGAAAAATGGTGTCATATTTGAAGCTTCTCTATCTAATAAAACAGTCCCTGCATTTCTTGTAAAGTTCCCAAAAAAGAAAGAGTTATATAACTCTTTCTTTGCTACCCAAAAGCCATTTATTTTTGTATCTTTTAATGCCATTTCTATAATTAAAGGATCTACTATACTTCTATGATTTGAGATTAGTAAGTATTTACCCTCTTGTGGTAATTTTTCTTTATTTAAAACTTCAATACAAATATTTAATTTTTTTAATATCTTTTGTGCATATTCTAATCTTAATTCAAATATTTCTTCTGATGTTTTTGCTTTTTTTAATTTAAAGCCATATTTATTTGTAAGATAAGTTGAATATATAGCCATATTTATTTGATTTAAATTCAATATAATCCTAAGTTAATTTTTTTGTATTGTAACTAATTGAACATATGATAATCATTTGTTAAAAACTAAACATTTAATTAAAATTATTATATAACCATACTAAAGGATACAAAAATGAATATTGAATTAAATTTTTTACAAAAAGCAATTAAAGAAAAAAACTATATTAGTTTTATGTATAAGGGCAAAAATTATAAAAAAGAAAAAGCCCTAAAACTTGATAAAAAAGATGGTATTAATATTTTAACAACAACAAGTGCTAACTTTGATTTTGCCTTAGTTTATAAGTTTCAGGTTCTAAAAGATAGGTTTTAATTTGATATTTTTGCATAAAGAAAATACCCTTTTATAAAATTTACTTAGCTATAGCTTTTCCAACTAAATAACCACTAGCCCAAGCAAAATGTAAATTAAAACCGCCCCTATTTCCTACAATATCTAAAACTTCACCTGCTAAATACAAGCCTTTGCATTTTTTACTCTCATAGGTTTTATTATCCACCTCATCAACTCGTATTCCACCACCACTAGCTTCTGCATGTTTAAAACCTTGGGTATTAGTAATTTTAAATCGCCAATTTATTAAAGTATTCACTAAAGCTCTTAGTTGTTTGGCATTTATATCTTTTGCTTTTGATTCTTTGCTTATTTTACATACCTCTAAAAGTATTGGTGCTAGCTTATTTGATACTATTCCTAGTAAAAGAGTTAAAGCTTTTTCATTTTGAAGTGATTTAAAAACAGATTCTAACATTCCTAAAACTTCATTACGATTCATATTTGGAAAGAGATTTATTGAAAGTTGAACATCTTGATATAAAGATAAAGGATAAACAGCATATTGTGAAATATCTAAAATTGCAAAACCTGAAAGTCCATACTTTGTAAAAAGAACATCCCCTTGTATTTCAGACTCTTTTTGTCCATCAATATATAAAGATACTAAAGCTTCTTTTTTTACACCTTGCATTTTATTATTGTATTCAAAATCTGTATGCAGTCCTACTAAGGAAGGATAAGTAAGATTTGAACTATGCCCAAATTTTTGTGCAATATTCATGCCATATTCTGTGGCTTTTAATTGTGGAGCTGCGCCTAAACCTGAACTTATTAATACTTTATCATAAGCTTTAAACTCTTTACTTGTTTTAGAATCAGAATCTAAACTTTTTACAATAAACTTATTATCTATTTTTTCTATATCTTCTATTTTTGTATCTAAGATTAGATTTATTTCTAAGCTTTCGATTGCATTTTCTAAAAGTGTTACTACAGATTTTGCTTCATTTGATAAAGGGTATACTTTACTTGTCTCTTTTATATCAAGAAGTAAACCAATAGATTTACAGAATTTTTCAAAAGCTTTAAAATCAAACTCTTTTAAAGCATAATTAACAAAAGAGTTATTCTCTCCAATAAAATTATCTTTATCTATTCTTGTATTTGAGATATTACATCTTCCATTTCCACTAGCTAATATCTTTTTCCCTATTCCACTATTTATATCAAATAAATCTATATGTAAATTCTTGTTCAATCTTTTTGCAGTAATTGCAGCAATAATCCCAGCTGCCCCTGCACCTATAATAGCTATTTTCAAAATCAACCTTATCTTAGAGTTCTTAATTCTTTAGATTATACTCAATTTATTGTAAAAGTCTTTTTGTGCTAAATTCATCTTTATTTAAATCCTAAAACCTCAAACTGTAAATACCAAACTCCAATAGATACAAAATAACCAAGTAAAATAGTCCAAGCATATTTAAAATGAGAACCAAAAGTATATATACCATGAAGTTTTCCCATAACTCCAACTCCTGCTGCACTCCCAAAAGAAATTAGAGATCCTCCAATACCTGCTGTTAAAGTTACTAACATCCAATTTGATAAATCCATTTCGGGATTTGCTTTTAAAATTGCTGACATTACAGGAACATTATCTACAACTGCTGATAAAAATCCAACTCCAATATTTGATAAAGTAGCACCTAAATACTCTGGTTTATATACCATAGAAGCTAAATTAAGCCATCCTATAAAGTATAAAGCTCCAACTGCGGCTAAAATACCAAAAAAGAACATTAAAGTATTGTTTTCAATTTTTGACATTGATTGAAAAACATCAAAATAGTCTTTTCCAAATTTATTTGTAAGCTTATAAGAGTGTAATTTAAGAAGAACTAATCCAAACATCATTCCCCACATAGCAGGAAAATCTAAAACTTGATGTGATACAACAGCACAAATAATTGTAAAAACTCCTAAGTAGATTATACTTATAGCACCCTCTTTCATCACAGGTTTTATTTCCTTTTCAATATCAAAGTCTGGCTTCGTCGTAGGAACAACTTTTGAAAGAAAGTATGCAGTTACTAAGTAACCTATGATTGAAGCAGGGAATAAAAATAAAAAGTTTGAAAAGGTTCCTTTTCCTGCTGTCCAAGCCATAAGTGTAGTAATGTCACCAAAAGGAGACCAAGCCCCACCTGCGTTTGCGGCAACTACTATATTTATAGCACCTGGCACTAAAAATTCTTTTTTTGTTTTTTCAATTGTAATTAGTACAGTTGATAAAATAAGCGCAGTTGTTAAGTTATCTGCTATTGGAGATAAGAAAAATGCTATAAATCCAGTTAACCAAAAAAGTTTTCTATAGCTATAACCTTTTGAAATAAGATTGTATTTTAAAGTATCAAAAACTCCCATATGAATAAGTGATTCAATATATGTCATTGCAACAAAAAGGAAGAAAAAGATTTCAGCAATTTCTAAAATCACATTTTCTGCTTCATTATGTACATTATGAATATCCATATCATTAAAATAATAATAAATAGCAATCAATAAAAAGGAAACAATTCCTACAAAAAGGGCAGGAACTGATTTATCTATATTATATTTTTCCTCATTTGCTATAAAATAGTAAGAAATAATGAAGATAAATAAAACTACAAAGCCAATCCACGTCATACTTAAATCTATAACGACAACCTCACTTGCAAATAAAAAGTTGGATATTAAAATTAAAATAAAAAAGTTTCTCATGTTACGCCTTATTATATGTTCTTATTATCAAAAAAGAGATAATTGATAAAATTGAAATACTTATTCCAATTGGTAAAAAAGTTTCATTGTGAAAACTTAAAACTAATGAAGAGATAATTGCACCTAGTCCAAACTGTAAAACTCCGGCAACAGATGAAGCTACTCCTGCATTTTTTGAAAAATGATCTAAAGCTAGAGCCAAACAATTTCCAAAAATAAATGCCATCATGCCCATATATGTAGCCATTATAAGAACTGTTTGAACAAGTGTCATGTTCTGATAATTTAAAGCCATTAAAAATCCTGAGATGATTTGAATAATTATGGCTATTTTTATAATAAAAAGAGGGGTATTCGTTTTTAGTAAATAGATATTAACTCTTGTTAGTATCATCAAAACCACAAAGTTTATTCCAAAATAAAAGGGAAAATGGTTAGTTGAAATATTAAAATATTCTATAAAAATAAATGATGATTTAGATATTAAAACAAAAAAACCTGAAAAGGCAAAACTTAGTACAAGCATTGGTTTCATGGCTTTTTTATGACTTAATACTTTTTTAAATGATTCTATAACATCTTGTTTAACAAATACGTAGCTCTCATCTAAATATTTACTTACAAAAAATATGACTATTAAAGAATAGAGAGATAAAAAGACAAATACAGCTTTCCATGAAAAAAAGTAAATTATAAAAGCTCCAATAGCTGGAGCTAAAAGTGGGGCTATACTTCTTACTGTACCAATCAAAGAAAATACCTTTGCAGCTTCTTTTCCTTTAAATCTATCCCTAACAGCAGCTGAAGCATTTACTACAACTATTCCTCCAAAAAATGCTTCTACAAATCTATAAAGCCAAAGCTCATAAATACTAGAACTAAAAATTATTATAAAACTAAAAAAAGAGAATCCTAGAAGCCCAAATATAGAACTCTTTTTTCTTCCATAAAAATCAGATAAAGGTCCACCAAAAATCTGTCCTATTGAAAAGCCAATTAAAAATATAGATAATGATAATTCTATTTTCTCAATACTTACGCTAAAACTAACCGCAATATCAGGAATTGAAGGAATATATGCATCAATTCCCATAGGAGCAATAGAAGATAAAACTGCTAGTAATATTGCAAGCCCTAAATGATTACTTGCCTTTATCATCAGTACAACTCTCAAAGTTTTTTGTAGTTTTTTCTAGTAAGTTAAATAAGGTACTCACTTCCTTTTTGCTTAAATTAGAAATCAAATTATTTCTAAAGTCATTTATATCTTTTTCACTATCTTTAATAGTCTTCATCCCTTTTGGAGTTAATTCAATAAAATTTATTCTTCTATCTTCCAAAGCTTCACTTCTTTGTATTAAGTCTTTCCTCTCCAATACTCTTAATGTTCTACTAATAGTAGTTTTGTCTTTTGACAGAATAGAGGCTATTTCTGTTGAAGTAATTTTTTTTTCTTTTTTTATAATCTCTAAAGTAACTCTTTGCTCTAAAGCAATGTTATATTTACTTAAAATTTGATTGAAGGCTACATTTAATTTATTTGCTGTTTTATTAATTCTAAAAGCAATAGAATTATTTAAATCAATTTTCATATCATTCCTTTTAGCTATTTTTTAATTGTATATACAACTATTGCATATACAACCTTAAATTTTAATATACTCTTTTCTAATAAATTTATAAAAAAATAGATATAAAATTTCTATTTTATACCCGACTATTTTAATAAATTTATAAATTTAGTAAGTTTTATTATAAATTTATAAATTTTATTTTTATAAAATTAAAGCACTATCTGAGATATTTAAACACCTTAGTATAGGGATTTAATTAAAAAATAAATATATGAACATATTTGATTTTCTATATTATTAGTAATTTAGTATAGAATATTTATTTAATTACGATTAAATTACTTGACATAATAAAAAAAATATATTACAATTTCACTATAAAAATTTAAAACAATAAAAAAAAGGAAACAAAATGCAAAAAGAGACAATTGCAATTCATGCTGGATATGACAAGAAGCAGGGAAACGGTGAAATGTCTGTTCCTATTTCGCAAACCACAGCGTATGCATTTAGAGATGCTGAACATGCAGCTAATTTGTTTGCATTAAAAGAGTTAGGGCCAATTTACACAAGATTAAATAATCCTACAACTGATGTTTTAGAACAAAGATTTGCCCAACTTGAAGGTGGAGCTGCTGCTTTATGTGTATCTTCAGGACAAAGTTCAATATTCTTTGCTATTGCAAATGTTGCAAGTGCAGGTGATAATATTTTAATATCTGACAAATTATATGGGGGAGCTGTTACTTTACTAACACATACAATTAAAAGATTTGGTATTGAAGCTAGAATTTTTAAAGTATCTGATGCTTCAAATTTAGAAGAACAAATTGATGATAAAACAAAAGCAATTTTCTTTGAATCTTTATCAAACCCTCAAATTGCAGTTGCAGATGTGGAAAGCATTGTTTCAATTGCTAAAAGAAATGGAGTTTTAACTATTTGTGATAATACTGTTGCAAGTGCTGCATTATTTAACCCTATTTCTTGGGGAGTTGATGTGGTTGTACATTCGACATCAAAATATACAAATGGTCAAGGAAGCGCTATTGGTGGTATTATTGTTGAAAGAGATGGCTTAGCTGAATTCTTTAAAGAAAATGCAGAAAAATATACAGAATTTACGCAACCTGATCCTTCTTACCATGGTTTAGTTTATGTAGATGTTCCTCTTCCAAATTTTTGTTTAAGAGGTAGATTATCGCTATTAAGAGATATAGGAGCTGTTCAATCTCCACATAACTCATGGCTTTTAATTCAAACTTTAGAAACTTTAGCACTTAGAATGGAAAAGCATTCTGCAAATGCTTTAGAAATTGCAAAATTCTTAAGTACAAATTCTAAGGTTAAATCAGTTAATTACCCAGGATTAGAATCAAGTAGTGATTATGATAAAGCTCAAAAATATTTCAAAGATGGAAAATCTTCGGGACTAATCTCTTTTGAAGCTGAGTCTTTTGAAGCTGCAAAAACTGTTATTAATAGTGCAAAACTATTTTCAGTTGTTGTCAATATTGGTGATTCTAAATCATTAATCGTACACCCAGCTTCTACAACTCATTCACAAATGAGTGAAGAAGAGTTAATAAATGCAGGAGTAAATCCAACTACTGTTAGGTTATCTATTGGACTAGAAGATCCAAAAGATTTAATTGAAGATTTAGAACAAGCATTGAGTTAAGAAATGCCACTAATATCAACAAAAGGAGTATATGGTCTCACAGCCATGTACGAACTAAGTAAACATGATAATAAATCTCCTATGCAAATAAAAGAGATTTCATCGAATGCTAATATCCCTCAAAATTACTTAGAACAACTTTTAAGTAAACTAAGACGGGCTGAACTTGTAAAGAGTATCAGAGGGGCTAGAGGTGGATATATTTTAGCAAGAGAGTCAAAAGATATTTTAGTAAAGGATATTTTAATAGCCTTAGAAGGTGACTTGAAAATAGTTGATTCTAAGACAAAAAATCCAGTATTAAATATATTTTTTAATGAGACACAAGAAGAAACAAAAAAGATTTTTGATATAAGTTTAGAAAAATTAGATGATTATCAAGATAAATATAATGAAGTTTTACACTACAATATTTAAAAATAGTATATAAAAGGATATAAAATGAAATATGCAGAAAATGTTACAGAATTAATTGGGAATACACCTTTAGTAAAATTACAAAAAGCAAGTGAAAGATCACAAGCTACAGTTTTAGGGAAATGTGAATTTATGAATCCAACTCACTCAGTAAAAGATAGAATTGGAACAAATATGATTAAAACAGCTTTAGAGCAAGGTTTAATCAAAGAAGGTACAACAGTAATCGAACCAACAAGTGGAAACACTGGTATTGCATTAGCTTCTGTTTGTGCAGGACTTGGAATCAAACTTATTCTTACTATGCCTTCATCAATGAGTATTGAAAGAAGAAAACTTCTAAAAGCATTAGGAGCGGAACTTGTTTTAACTGAGCCTGAAAAAGGGATGAAAGGTGCTATTGATAAGGCAAATGAATTGTCAGAAAATACACCAAATTCATTTATTCCTCAACAATTTGGGAATCCAGCAAATCCAGATATTCATAGAAAAACTACAGCTCAAGAGATTTTAAATGATACAGATGGAAAAGTTGACATTATAGTTGTTGCTATTGGAACAGGAGGTTCTATTACAGGTATTGGTGAGACTTTAAAAGCTCATAATCCAAATATTGAAGTAATAGCTGTTGAACCTGAAGCTTCTCCTATTTTAAGTGGTGGAAAACCAGGACCTCACAAAATCCAAGGAATTGGAGCTGGTTTTGTTCCTGATGTTTTAAATACTGATTTATTTAAAGATATTATTCAAGTTTCAAATCAAGATGCTATTGAAACATCAAGAAATTTAGCAAAAGAAGAAGGTCTTCTAATTGGTATTAGTGCGGGAGCTAATGTTTTTGCAGCAGAAAAAGTAGCAGCAAGACCAGAAAATAAAGGTAAAACTGTAGTTACAATTTTATGTGATACAGGAGAAAGATATTTAAGTTCTGGATTATATGACTACGAATAAAAATAAATATAGACTATAATTTAAACTATTTAGTTACAAAAAAGAGAGATTTAACAATCTCTCTTTTATATTAATAAAATATATAATTAGAATAAGCTAAAATTATCAAATGAAAAAAGATATATACAGAGCATTTTTTAACAAAAATACCGATGCCTTAGACTTTATTAGATATAACACTATTGGAAAAAGTAAAAAAGCCTACTTTGACTATACAGCTTCAGGCCTTGGCTTTAGACAAATAGAAAATCGCATGAGAGATGTTCTTGAAACTTATGCTAATACTCACTCAAAAGAATCTGCAAATGCTAATATTACAAATGATTATTATAATGAAGCAATAGAAAGCTTACATAATTCTTTAGAATTAAATGCAGATTTTTCAATTATTCCTAGTGGTTGTGGAGCAACAGCTGCAATTAAAAAATTTCAAGAACTTATGGGTTTATATATTCCACCCGCTACTAAAAAAAGATATAAAATAGAAATTCCAGAAAAAGAAATGCCTTTAGTTATAGTAGGTCCCTATGAACATCATTCAAATGAAGTTAGTTATAGAGAAGCTTTTTGTGAAATAAAAAGAGTAGGACTTACAAAAGATGGCTTAGTTGATTTAGAAGAGCTTGAAGAAATTTTAAAAAAGAATCAAGATAGAGAAATTATAGGAAGTTTTTGTATTGCTTCAAATGTAACAGGAATAATTACTTGCTATAAAGATATTTCAAAAATACTAAGAAAATATAAAGCAAAAGTCTGTTTTGATGCAGCGGCTAGTTCTCCTTATATGAACGTAGATTGTAACTATTATGATGTACTTTATGTATCTCCTCATAAACTTCTTGGAGGACCTGGGTCTTGTGGCTTATTGATTATTAAAAATGATTTAGTAGACACAAGTATTAGCCCTACTTTTGCAGGAGGAGGAACAGTATCTTATGTAAATTCCCAAATTCAAGAATATGAAGAGAATATTACAGCAAGAGAAACAGCAGGAACACCTGGAATTCTACAATTAATTCGTGCAGCTTTAGCATATCAACTTAGAAATGAGATTGGTTTTGAATTTATTTTAAATCAAAAAGAAAAACTCTTAAATCACTTTTTAAAAGAATTAAAGAAAATACCTAATATTTCTATTTATGGAAATTTGGAATCTAAAAATATAGGTATTATTTCTTTTAATATAGCAGATTTAAATCCTTATGATATTTGCCAAACACTTTCAAAAAATTCTGGTATTCAAACAAGAGCTGGTTGTTCTTGTGCGGGACCTTATGGGCATGACTTACTTGGGATTAAAAGTAAAGAAATAATGAAAGAAAAGCCAGGTTGGCTTAGAATTTCTATTCACTATTCACAAACTATTGAAGATATTGATAACTTAATTAAAGCATTAAATGAATCTATTTAACTTCTATTAATTTTTGCAAAGTATAATCCTTTATGAATTTTATAATATTTGCAACAATATTTTTATCAGTAATGACACTTCTTACATTTTTTATCTCAAGAAGATTTGTAAGAAAGGTTCATTTTTCAAAAAAAATAAAAATCTTTATCAATACATTTCTGATTTTTAATCTACTTGGAGTTGCAGCTTATATATTTGCAAGATATAATCCTAGTATGCCTAATTGGGCATATTTTTTACTCTCAATTCCTATTGGCATAATCTTCTTACTTTTTATTGCTACAATCTTTTATGAAATCTCATCAAGAATTTTAGATACTGTTCCTATGAGTAATAAAAGAAGAGATTTTTTCAAAAAGAGTTTGGATATGGGTTCTGTTGCAATTGCTGGTTCTATTAATGCAAAAGCCATGTACAATGCAAAACATATAGAGCTTGAAAAAGTAAAAGTTAAAATAAAAAATTTAAAACAACCCTATTCTATTGTGCAATTAAGTGATGTTCATATTGGAGGATTAATAGATAAAACCTTTATTAAAAATCTAGTTCAAAGGGTAAATAAACTAGAAGCTGATGTTGTAGTTATAACAGGCGATTTAGTTGATACAAATTTAATATATGCAAAAGAAGCCTTAAATGAATTAAAAAATCTTAAATCTAAATATGGTAACTTTTTCATAGTTGGTAACCATGAATATTTTCATGGTGTAGCTTCTATTATCAAATATGTTAATACTTTAAATTTTAAGACTTTAGAAAATGAAAATGTTTATATTGGAGAAAAAGGTAAAGGCTTTTTCTTAGCAGGCGTTTATGATGTACTTGGATATAGAATCAATGCATATAAGCCTGATTTAAATAAAGCATTAATTGGAATAAATGGCGAACCTACTGTCTTACTAGCACATCAACCAAGATTTATAAAAGAAGTTAAGAATATAGATTTAATCTTAAGTGGCCATACTCATGGTGGGCAAATTGCTCCATTTAATTTATTAGTTAAACTACAACAACCTTATGTAAAAGGTTTACATCAACATAATGAAAAAACACAGATTTATGTAAATAAAGGAACAGGATTTTGGGGACCACCTATGAGGCTTGGAGCTAGTTCTGAAATCACTTACTTAGAATTAGTATAAAAATAAAATATCTACTCTCTTCTTGATAGATGTCAATGTATTTTTGTTAGTATTATATAAAAATGCCAAAAGAAGTTTAAATAAAATCTAAAAGAAAAGAGTGAAATTTCAATTATGGAAATTATAAAATTTAAAGAAGAAACCCAAACACTAAAAAAGTTTTTTGAACTTTATTGTGAAAATAAGCATTCCCCTAAAGAAAAAATTACCAAAATATTAACTTACAAAAATGAAACTATTCATATTGATTTAAATTTATGTCCTGAATGTTTAGAGAAAATTCAATACTCTTTTGATAGATTATTAGATTGTCCCCATGAAATAAAACCTAGATGTAGAACCTGCCCTAATCCTTGTTATGAAAAAAAACAATGGAAAGAAGTAGCTAAAGTTATGAGATATAGTGGGACAAAATTAGGTCTAAGTTTAGTTAAAAAGAAAATTAAAAATTTATTTAAATAAGAGTTATAATAGGAGAAAATTTCTCCTATTATTTTTTAAATTCTAATTAAGAAAATTTAACTTTTTTAGCTGTTCTTTTTCTTGCAGTTGCATCAAGTTCTCTTTTTCTAACTCTAATAGAGATAGGAGTTACTTCAACTAATTCATCTTCTTCAATCCACTCTAGTGCATTTTCTAAAGACATAACTTTTGGTGGAATAAGTTTAATAGCTTCGTCCGCACCAGATGATCTAACATTTGATTGTTGTTTAGCTTTAATTGGATTAATATCTAAGTCGTTTGCTTTAGCATGTTGACCAACTACCATTCCACTATAAACTTTATCTTGAGGTTTAATAAACATAATTCCTCTATCTTGTAAGTTAAAGATTGAATAACCAACAGCTTCACCATTTTCCATAGAAACTAGTGCTCCGTATTTTCTAGATTCAACAACACCTGAATGTGATCTAAATTCTAGGAATGAGTGATTCATAACACCCTCACCTTTTGTTTCAGTTAAGAATTCAGTTCTAATACCGATTAATCCTCTAGCAGGGATTTCAAATTCAAGTCTTGTATAACCTGAACCCATTGGTACCATATTTGTCATATTAGCTTTTCTTTTACCAAGTTTTTCAATAATCGCACCTGAAAATTCATCAGGAGTATCAATTACTAAATGCTCAAATGGCTCCATTTTAACACCATTTTCTATTTTAACAATTACTTCAGGTCGTCCTATACAGAACTCAAAACCTTCTCTTCTCATGTTTTCAGCAAGAATACAAATTTGTAATTCACCCCTACCGTTAACTTTAAATTTACCTTCACCAGTTTGCTCATAATTCATAGCAATATTAGTGTTCATTTCAGCAGCTAATCTTTCATCAATTTTATTTGAAGTTACATATTTACCTTCAGTTCCCGCTAATGGAGAATCATTTACAGCAAATGTAACTGAAAGCGTAGGCTCTTCAATATGCATAGGATCTAGTGGCATTGGGTTTGAAGGATCACAAAGTGAATCACCAACATCAATAGTTTCAAAACCTGCAACAGCGACAATATCACCTGTTCCAGCAGTTTTAATATCAAATCTATCAACACCTTTAAATCCAATAAGTTTAGAAACTCTACCTTTAATTTTTTCGCCATCAGCTTTAACTAAAGTTACAGTTTCACCCATTGAAATAGTACCGTTGAAGATTCTTGCAATACCAATTTTTCCAATAAAGTTATCATAATCAAGTGTAAATACTTGAAGTTGAAGACCATTTTCATCAGCACCTATTGGTTTTGGAACTTCTTTTAAAATAGTTTCAAATAATGGAATTAAATTTTCGTTTGCATCTTCTAAAGCTAATTTTGCATAACCATCTCTAGCTGCTGCATAAATTACTGGGAATTCTAATTGCTCTTCAGTAGCACCCATTTGATCAAATAAGTCAAATACTTCATCAACAACTCTATCTGCATCACTCCCTGGTTTATCAATTTTGTTAATAACAACAATTGGTCTATGACCTAAAGATAAAGCTTTCTTAACAACAAATTTAGTTTGAGGCATAACACCTTCTTGAGCATCTACTAATAAAAGTACACAGTCAACCATTTTAAGAACACGTTCAACTTCTCCACCAAAATCTGCATGGCCGGGAGTGTCAATAATGTTAATTCTTACACCTTCATAATCAATAGCAGTATTTTTAGAAAGAATTGTAATTCCTCTTTCTTTTTCAATATCATTACTATCCATAACTCTTTCATCTACTTCTTGGTGAGCAGTAAAAGTCCCTGATTGTTTTAATAATTCATCTACTAATGTAGTTTTACCGTGGTCAACGTGTGCGATTACGGCAATATTTCTAATATCTCTCATATATTAAGTTCACTTTTCATTAAATTTTCGCGATTATACTAAAAGTTTGCTTAATTTAAGCTATAAATAATAGATAGATTTTATGTAAATTTGATATAATAATCAAAATTTATACAATGACGAAAGAATAATATGGACTACCAAAATATACTAGAAGAGATACAAAATGAAATTCAAGGGTCTTTAAAAAAAGGTAAACTTGCAAACTATATTCCAGCACTTGAAAAAGTTAATGCAGATGATTTTGCCATGAGTTTAGTTACCTTAGATAATGAGCATTATAATATAGGTTGTACTGAACAGAAGTTCTCTATTCAAAGTATTTCAAAGGTTTTTACATTCACATTAGCTCTAAAAAGATATAGTAAAGAATTATATAAAAGAGTTGGACATGAACCTTCTGGTGACCCCTTTAATTCTCTTGCTCAACTTGAGTATGAAAATGGAATTCCTAGAAATCCTTTTATAAATGCAGGAGCTATTGTAACAACTGATTCTTTACTCTCAATATATAAAAATAACACTTTTGAACAAATTTTAAAATTTATACAAAAAATATCTAATAATAATTCTATTGAATATAATGAAGAAATTTTTAAATCTGAATTAAATCATGGTTTTAGAAATATTGCACTAATAAATTTAATGAAAAGTTTTAAAAATATAAATAATAATACAAATAAAGTAATAGAAACATATTTTAAACAATGTTCTATAATGATGAATACCAAAGAATTAGCGCAAGCTATGTTATTTTTGGCAAACCATGGAATAAATCCACCTACAAATGAAGTGATAATTAATGAATTAAAAGCAAAAAGAATCAACTCTTTAATGCTAACTTGTGGGCATTATGACGCTTCTGGAGATTTTGCATATAGAGTTGGATTACCTGGAAAAAGTGGTGTAGGAGGAGGAATTGTTGCAATTATTCCAAAAAAGATGGCAATTTGTGTTTATAGTCCTAAACTAAATGCTTATGGAAACTCTTTAGTTGGAACTAGAGCCTTGGAATTATTTAGCACAAAAACAGGGCTTTCTATTTTTTAAAAGGTTTATGAATTTTTGAGTAGTTTTATAGCAAAAATAAAAAAAATAGAGAAAATAGACTAAGTACGTCAATTTCCAAAAAATTATTAAAATTAAATGTGATTAAGTACATTTAATGTATAATCTTTAAAAATCTAGGTAATAATTTAATGAAAATAAAACTACTTGAAAATGACTCTTTAGACTCTAAATATACTTTTTTAATAGAAGGAATCAGCAATACTTTACTTAGAAAATTAGAAAGTTTTAAAAAAAGTGAAAGCACTATTTATCCCCTTGAAGAGCTTAAAAAAGAGTATTCTTTTTCAACACGTGATACCTTAAGAGCTTCAAAATATATTGTAACAAAGAATAATCTTTTAGAGCATGAAAAAAATATTAAAGCTTTAGAAAAATTACGTGTTACATTACAAATTGATTTAGTAAATTTAACTATAAATATCCAAGATTTAATTCCTGATGTTTATAAAAGAAATATCACTTGTGAAATAGATTTAAAGAATCTACAAAATTTTATAACTTTAAGAGATTTAGAAACAAGCTTAGAAGAAGAAAAAGAGTTAGCTAGGCTACTTTTTAAAGCTCTTCCAAAAGATGATAGAAACTTACTTGAAGAGGAAAAAGACTCAAAATGACAGCTTTACAAATTGCCGATATTATTGGAATTGTATCTTTTGCTTTAAGTGGTTTTTTAATAGCAGTTCATTATAAATTTGATATTTTAGGCATTTTTATCTCTTCATTTTTAACAGCTTTAGGCGGTGGAATGATTAGAGATGTTATTGCTAATAAAGCCCCTTATGTATTAAATGACAATCTTCCAATTATTCTAGTTTCTGGAACACTTTTTCTTTCTTTAATATTTAAACTTCATAAAAAAACAGATCTTGAGGGAAAAACAACTTTTATAGTCTCTGATGCCATAGGTTTAGTCTCTTTTGCAATAACAGGAGCACTTATAGGAATTCAAGAAGAATTTAATGTTTTAGGTGTTTTGATGCTTGCTTTTTTAACAGCTGTTGGAGGAGGAACAATTAGAGATATTCTAATAAATAAAGTCCCCTCTATTTTAGTATCAGAATTTTATGGAACAGTTGCCATTATTGTGGGGCTTGTAACCTATTTTTTACACTTGATAAATCAAAATTCAATTCTAAATCTTACAATTTTATTTATAGCTGGTGTTACGCTTAGGCTCTTAGCCTTTTATAGGAAATGGCAGTTACCAAAACTTTAATCAGCTATTCTAATTGTGTTCCTAGTGCTATTTTTTGCTTCATATAAAGCATGATCTGCACGAGTTAAGGTTTTATCTAAATTCTTATCATCTCTTATTTCATCATAATGAGCTACACCAATACTAACTGTAAAATTTATATTACCTTCATCAGTTTCTATATCTAATTTTTCTATATTTTTTCTAATATTTTCTGCAATTTGAGATGCACTTTTTTCAGAAACATCATAAAGAAGTATTACAAATTCTTCTCCTCCAAATCTTGATACAATATCACTTTCTCTTACATAACTTTTTAAACAATCAGCCAAAGTTATAATTACTTTATCCCCTACGTTATGACCATGGGAATCATTTATTTTCTTAAAGTAATCAATATCTAAAATCAAAATACTAAGATTGTGATTATTTCTTTTTGAAAGAGTTATATATTTTTGAGAAATTTCTGAAAAATATCTTCTATTATAAGTATTTGTCATTGGATCTTTGTTTGACAAATCTTTTAGTGTTTCATTTAATGCTTTTAACTTTATATTTGATTCATGTAATTCTGTATTATCATAAATATATAAACATACAAGCTTTTTTTCCACATCATATGGAATAATTGTTATATCTTGTTGCACATAATCAAAAATCTTATCTACAACCGAATTTGATTCAATTTTTATTAAATATTTATGAGGATCTACACTGTAAAAAGAAGGATTTTTTGTAACAAGAACTGAATTGATTTTTCTTTTTAATTTTTTTTCATTTATATAATCAAATTCTTCACATATATTTTTGTTTAAAACATCTTCTTCTTTAATATGAGTTCTAATCTCCAACCATTTATTCCAAGCACAAATCTCTAAATTTTCATTTAATATTATAAGACCATTATTTATTGTAGATGAAATAATATTTTGATTAATTGTTAACATCTAATACTCTTCTAAAATTTTATCTAAGGCATTTTTTAAATACACTATTGATTCTTCTTTCGACATTAAGATTAGTTCACCAAAAATATTTTGATTTTCAAATTTTATTTCAGTAGAAATTATAATCACATGTTTATATTCTGTTTTATATCTATCTTCAAAAGTATCAGGAGAATTGATTTTCCTAACAGAAGGAGGAGAAAATATAACTGAAGCATGAAGTAAACCAGCTAATTTACTCAAAGTTGTAGATGAAATTATATTTGTAATTTCTAAAATTATATCTTTTAATTCATCTTCGTTTATTTCATCTTCTTCTAAATCAAACTCTGAAGCTAGATTAATTACAGATTTTTCATCCATAATAAACATATTTTCACCATTTAATTTTCCATCTATTTTTTGATTTGTTACATAATAAGTTTCATACTTATCGAACATTTTTTTAAAATATCTTTTAAATTCACTACTTGTTAAAGTTTTAATACAAGGAATACTTAGCGTTGCATATTTATCAATTATCTTAGCAATTGCTGCTGTTGAAGCTCCATATGAAATATTCATAAGCTCTTGTAGACAATCTTTTTGATCTTCGTTTAGTGTAAGGTTTGAATCACACATTACTTTAGTCCTAGTTTTTCTAACATAACAGAAAGATTTGCAGCATTTATTGGTTTTTTTATAAATCCTAAAGCCCCATTAGTTCTTGCTTTTTCTATAGAACCTTCTTGTATATCAGCACTAACAATAATTATTTTTGCACTTTTATCATAAGTTTTAATCTTTCTTGTAGCTTCAAATCCATCAATAACTGGCATAGTTAAATCCATAAAACAAATATCTGGTTTTTCTTCTTTATATATATCAATAGCTTCTTGACCATTGTTAGCTTCTAAAAGTTCAATATCTTCACCTATAATGTCTTGAATAGATTTTTTCATCATTTTTCTAGCCATTCTAGAATCATCGCTTATTAATAATTTCATGTATATTCCTAGTTTTTTATATAAAATTTTAACTTAATTTAAAAATTAGACGCTTAATTTTAAAAAAGCCTCTACTATAGTTATAGCCTCAAGATTTTTTATTTTATTTTCTAAAGAATCTAAAGTTTCATTCTCATCTATTTGAATTTTTTTCTGAAGTATGTATTCGCCTTCATCATAATTTTCGTTCACAAAATGAATTGTACAACCTGATTCGCTCTCTTTTTCTCTTAAAACTGCTTCATGAACAAAAGAACCATACATTCCTTTTCCACCAAATTTAGGTAATAAAGCTGGATGAGAATTTATTATTTTATTTTTAAAAGTATTAAGTAAATTTTTTTCTATTTTTTTCATATAGCCTGAAAGAAAAATATAATCGATCTTAAATTCTTTCATCAAATTTGTTATTTTTTCATCTATATTTTCATTAGGATATTTTTTAGAATTTATAATAAAATTTGGAATATTGTTTTTTTCTGCTTTTTCTAAAACTTTTGCATTAGAATTATTTGATATAACAAGTACAACTTGAGCATTTAAAATTTCATTTTCACAGGCCTTATTTATAGTATCAAAGCCACTACCGTTATATGAAGATAATATTCCAATTCGTTTCATTTTTATATCCAATATCAATTTATTTTGCGAATTATAACTAAGTTATGCTTTTCTTTTATAAATTAAAAACAAAAATTATTATGCATTATTAATATTTTATTTATAATTTATAAGTAGAATTCTTCAATTTTAAAATATAGGAGAAAGAATGAAAAGAATTTTATTTTCAATTTTGTTATTTGTTGCAACTTTTGCTAACGCTTTAAATATTGGTGATGCTACACCAACATTTGAGATTAAAGATCAATTTGATAAAAAACATGTAATTGCTAGTGATACAAAAACTATTTTAGTTGCTGCTGATAAAGATACAAGTACAATATTAAAAGAATATTTTTTAGCTAAAGATGCTAATTTTTTAACTACTAATAAAGCTTACTATGTAGCTGATATTTCAGGAATGCCAAGTCTAATTGCAAAATTCTTTGCTTTACCAAAAATGAAAGATTATCCATTTTCTGTACTTTTAGTTGATGAAGAACAAACAAAAGCATTTACTAAAAAAGAAGATAATATTACAGTTTATACTGTGATAAATGGGAAAATATCTGATATTAAATACGTAAAAGATGCTGCTGGATTAGATTCAGTATTTAAATAAAAATTACTAGCGTTAGCTAGTAATTTTTACATATTCAATAATTAAAACACAAATTAAAACTCTTTCTAAATAAACTTATTACACTATTCTTTAATGCCCTAAGCCTTTGCTACTTTTATTCTTTGAGCATGTGTTAATGCAATTGCAATTGCATCTGTTATATCTAAAGGTTTTATCTCTTTTTTTATTCCAAGTAATCTTTTTACCATAAATGCCACTTGTGTTTTATCTGCTTTTCCATTTCCTGTAACGGCTTTTTTTACTTGAAGTGGTGTATATTCAGCAAAATTTCCAAATTCTTGAAGAATTTTTAATGAAATTGCACCTCTAAATTGGGCAAGCTTTATTACTGTTTTTGGATTAAAAGCATAAAACATATCTTCAATTGAAACTTCATCAATTTTATGTTTACTAAAAATCAAATCAAATCCCTCTGTCATCTCTACTATTTGCTCTTGAAGGATTTTTGTTTTGATTTTAATTAAGCCTGCTTCAACAAGCTTTATTTCTCTTCCATTTTTCTCTACTATTGCGTATCCACAATTAATTGTTCCGGGGTCTATACCTAAAATTTTCAACTTTTCACATTTCCTATTGTTTAATGTTTTCACATATAAAGATGCCTACATAATGGTCAGTTTTACATAAATATTCACTTAAAAGGATTTACTTTTTCACATATTAATCCTTTTTTATTCACAGGGGAAAAACTTTTAATTTAAATTTAGATATAATCTATACAATTTATAAATAAAGAGTACGTATTTAATGACAAGCAAAGAGTTTTTAACAATTATTGAAAAAGAAGCTAATCCAGCTGATTACAAAAAATATTTAAAACAACTATCATATAAAAAAATTTCATCTGATGACAATATTGCCGTTTTTGAAGTTTCTAATAAATATATAGCTTCTTGGATAAAAAGTAAATACACTCAAATTATCCAACACTGTTTTGAAGTTTATGATGGAACAAAGCCTGATGTAGAAATAAAAATTGCAGGTGAAAAGAAGAGTAAAAAAGAGATTATCTCTGAAAAAGCTAAAAATGAAACAGCTGAAAGTACTATTCTAAATCCATCTTATACCTTCGATTCTTTCGTAGTAGGAACCTCAAATCAGATGGCATATAATGCTTCTTTAGCTGTTGCTAATAAGCCAGGTGTTCAATATAATCCATTATTTTTATATGGTGGAACTGGACTTGGAAAAACTCACCTTTTGCAAGCAATTGGAAATAATTCAATTGAGCATGGGAAAACTGTAATATACGTTACTATTGAACAGTTTATGAATGATTTTACTTTTTCAATAAAAAATAAAAATATGGAACATTTTAGAAGTAAATATAGAAAATGTGATGTTTTACTAATTGATGATATTCAATTTTTAAGTGGAAAAGAACAAACTCAAGAAGAATTTTTCCATACATTTAATGAACTTCACAATGCAAAAAAACAAATTGTAATGACCTCAGATAGGCTTCCTTCTCAGATAGCAGGGCTTGTTGATAGATTAAAGTCAAGATTTGAATGGGGATTAACAGCTGATATTCAACTTCCAGGTCTTGAAACTAAAATTGCAATTATTGAAAAGAAGTCTGAATTAAATGGAATTCATTTATCAAGAGAGATTATAAACTATATTGCTACAAACCTTGATAACTCAATTAGAGAAATTGAAGGTGTTTTAATTAGAATAAATGCTAGTGCATCTTTACTTAATCAAGAAATAAATTTAGAACTTGCACAAAATTTATTAAAAGAACAAATAAAAGAGAAAAAAGAAAATATAAAATTACCCGATATTATAGCACTTGTAGCTACAGAATTAAATATTAAACCAAGTGATATAAAATCTAAAAAAAGAACAGCAACAGTTGCAAATGCAAGACGAGTTGTAATATTTTTGGCAAGAGATTTAACACATAATTCAATGCCTGATATTGCTAAGTTTTTAGGAATGAAAGATCATAGTTCTATTTCAAAGAATATTCAAAAGACAAATGAATTGATGGAAACAGATGAAAACTTTAAATTAATCATTCAAAATTTAAAAAATAAAATCATACATTAAGGAAATGGAAAAATAAGTTTAAGACGAAAGTGTGAAAAGGTGTGAACTATTAGTTCTTTTTATTCACTGGTATAAAAGCCTACTGAGTAAGCTCTAGAATAATATTTTCATCTTTTCACATGGTCTACTACTTCCACTACTTAAATATAAATAATAGGAGCTAATAAAATGAAGTTCATAATAACAAAAAGCATATTTGAGAATATAATCTCATCAATGCAACCATTCTTAGAAAAAAAAGATGCAAGTTCAATTACTTCACATATATATCTTGAAGTAAATGATGAAAAATTAATATTAAAAGCCACAGATTATGAAATAGGCTTAGAATGTAATATTGAATCTATAACTGAAGCTATGTATGGAAAAGCTACAGTAAATGGTTCTAATTTACTAGGTATTATTAAAAGATTAAAAGATTCAGATATTGTAATTGAAACAACTGATAATAATCTAATAATAAAACAAAACAAATCAACATTTAAGTTACCTATGTATGATGCAGATGAATATCCAAGTTTAATATTAAATGAAAATTTAAAACATCTTGAAATATCAACTATTAATTTAATTAATTCAATTAGAAAAATTACTCCTGCAATAGATAACAACAATCCTAAATTTGAATTAAATGGTGCTCTAATAGACATAAAAAGTTCTAAAATAAATTTTGTATCAACAGACACTAGAAGATTAGCAATTTCATTTTTACAAAATATTACAAATGATGAAGCTCAATTTATTATTCCTAAAAAAGCCATAATTGAAATACAAAAACTATTTTTAGATGATGCAAATATTTCATATGATGAAAATAATTTAATCATATCAAATAAAAATATGAAGTTTTTTACAAAATTAATAAATGGGAAATTTCCAGATTATGAAAGAATCATACCTGCAAATTTAAAATACAATTTATCAATTCCTAAAAATGTTTTAGTAGAATCAATTAAATTAGTAACATCTTTATTTTCAAATATTAAAATTACATTTCAACCAAATTCAATAATATTTGAATCTCTTGATGAAGATACAGAATCAAAAACTCAAATTGATATTGAATTAAATATAGATTCTGATTTTTATCTTGCAGTTAATGCAAAATATTTATTAGATTTTCTAAGTCAAACTACAAAAGAAAATGTAACTATTGGATTTAACGAATCAAACTTACCATTTTATTTAGAAGATGAAAAATTCTTTACAATAGTTATGCCAATAGTTTTAGAAAAATAGAAAGAAAAAAGGAAACCAATAATGAGTCAAGAACAAGAGTACGGCGCTAGTAATATTAAAGTTTTAAAAGGTCTTGAAGCTGTTAGAAAAAGACCAGGTATGTATATTGGTGATACTAATGTTAACGGTTTACATCACTTAGTATACGAAGTTGTAGATAACTCAATTGATGAGGCTATGGCTGGATATTGTAATAATATTAAAGTTACTATGACAAAAGATCATTGGGTTAGAATTGAAGATAATGGACGAGGTATTCCAACTGCATATCATGAAGGCGAAAAAATGTCTGCTGCTACAGTTGCTTTAACTGTTCTTCATGCAGGTGGTAAATTTGATAAAGATACCTATAAAGTATCAGGTGGACTACATGGGGTTGGGGTTTCTGTTGTAAATGCTCTTTCTGAAGAACTTAAAATGACTATCTACCGTGAAGGAAAAATTCATTATCAAGAATTTTCAAAAGGTATTCCTAAATCTCCTTTAGTAGTAACAGGAGATGCACCTAGAAAAACAGGAACTACTATTGAGTTTTTAGCTGATGATACTATTTTTGAAGTAACAACATTTGATTTTGCTACTTTAGCAAGAAGATTTAGAGAAGTTGCATACTTAAATTCATTTATTTCTATAACTTTAGAAGATGAAATTCATAAAATAAAAGAAGTTTATCATTTTGAAGGTGGACTAAAACAATTTGCTGAAGATATAAATAAAGATACTCCTGTTTCAGATGCAGTTGCATTTCAAGATAGAGTTGATGATGTTGAAGTTGATATTGCAGTTATGTATAACACAACATATACAGAAAAAACACTTTCTTTTGTAAATAATATTAGAACAATTGATGGGGGAACTCATGAAGCTGGTTTTAAAGCCGGACTTACAAGATCAATTGTTAAATATGTAAATAACAACGCAGCAGCAAGAGAAAAAGATACAAAAATTACAGGTGATGATGTAAGAGAAGGTCTTATTGCAATTATTTCTGTAAAAATTCCAGAACCTCAATTTGAAGGTCAAACAAAAGGAAAACTTGGATCTTCTTATGTAAAACCTATTTGTCAAAAATTAACATCTGAAGTATTAGATAAATATTTTGAAGAAAATCCTACTCAAGCAAAAGCTATTATGGATAAAGCTTTAATGGCAGCTCGTGGTAGAGAAGCTGCTAAAAAAGCAAGAGATTTAACTAGAAAAAAAGATGCAATGACAGTGGGAACTCTTCCTGGAAAACTTGCTGAGTGTCAAAGTAAAGATCCTGCAATTAGAGAATTATATCTAGTGGAAGGGGATTCAGCTGGTGGATCTGCAAAACAAGGTAGAGATAGAGTTTATCAAGCAATTTTACCACTAAAAGGTAAGATTTTAAATGTTGAAAAATCAAGACTTGATAAAATTTTAAAATCTGATGAAATTAGAAATATGATTACAGCTATGGGTTGTGGTATTGGTGAAGATTTTGATGAAGAAAAAGTAAGATATCATAAAGTAATTATTATGACCGATGCCGATGTTGATGGGGCTCACATTCAAACTTTACTTTTAACTTTCTTCTTTAGATTTTTAAGACCAATTATTGATAAAGGTTATTTATATATTGCACAACCACCTTTATACCGATATAAAAAAGGTAAAAACGAAATTTATCTAAAAGATGATAATGCTTTACATAACTATTTAATTGAAAATGGTTTAGAAGTATTTGAATTTAAAGGTTTAGGATACAACGATTTAGTTGATTTATTTAAAACAGTATCTAGATATAGAGGTATGCTAAGTCAATTAGAAAAAAGATATTCTTTAGTAGAAGTTTTAAAACATTTAATTGAAAACTCAGATTTAGTAAAACTTGAATTTTCTGCTTTATACCAAGTTGTTAAAAATTATTTAGAGGACAAAGGTTACAATATTTTATCAAAAACTATAACTGATGATAGAATTCAGCTGTTTGTTCAAACAGGAGCAGGTCTAGAAGAGCTTATTATTGATGATGAGTTATTTGCATCACCTTACTTCTCAGAAGCTACTTACATCTACAATAGACTAGTAGAAAGAGATATTTCAATGTTTGATGGCAGAGATTTAGTTGAAATTCTTGATGAAATTGAAGGTTTAGCTAAAAAAGGCGCTTATATTCAAAGATATAAAGGTCTAGGAGAAATGAACCCTGAGCAACTTTGGGAAACAACTATGACACCAGAAGCTAGAAGACTTCTTAGAGTTACAGTAGAAGATGCAGCAATTGCTTCTGATACATTTACGCTATTTATGGGTGATGAAGTAGAACCACGAAGAAACTACATTGAACAACATGCAAAAGATGTTGAACACTTAGACGTTTAGGAATTAAGGAGTAAATATTACTCCTTATGTTCTTCAAGGCTTTTAGCCTAGAAATAAATAGAATAATAAAATCAATCTTTGTATAGTAAAGCTACTCCAAAACCAATAAATGCACCACTTGTTAATTTATTAAAAAGCAAAGAGGCTTTTTTGCTAGTTAGATATTTTGATAATTTAAAAGCAATTAGAGCATAAAAAAATAGAATAATAAATGAAATACCTTCAATAGTAAGAATAAGAGATAAAAATTGAGTAACAAAATTTCTTGAAGGATCTATAAATTGTGGAAACAATGCAGTAAAAAAAGCTATTGCTTTTGGGTTACTTATTCCTATTGTAAAACCTTCTTTAAATAAAGTATAATAGTTTTTATTCCCCATTTTAGAATCTATTTTTTCATTTAAAAAAGGTGTCTTCCAGACTTTTATTCCTAAATATATTAAATAAATACAACCTAGAATTTTCATAGAATAAAAAAGAGTTGGTGATGATAGAATAATAGCTCCTAATCCAAGAGCTGAAATGGATGCCAAAATAATCATTGCAAAAAAATTTCCAAAGATATTAGACATAGTTGTTTTATAACCATATTGTAAAGAATTTCTAATAGTAAGTATAACAGCAGGCCCTGGAATTGCAGTAATAGTAATTGCTAACAATAAATATGTTAAATAATCGTTTATCATTTTTAGTTTTCTTCTTATGTTTTTTTAATGATATTATTATTTATTTTTGGGAAAAATATTTTTAACATAAAAATAAATAGCAATAGGAGTAACTGCAAATAAAAGTATAAAAATTATTGTATTCATTTGACTTTGAATAGCTATAAACATAATGATTCCATAAACTATCATTAGAATAATTTTTGTCTTTTTTTCAAAATTTTTATCTAGTAGATTTTTTAGTTTTTCGTATAAATTCAAAGTTTCTCCTATATAGATAAATAATTATACATATTTTTATAGAAAAAAAAGAATTTTAATAAGCTTTATTTAGCTTTTTTTCATATTTCTTTTGTAAATATTCAAAAAATAATACTGTAATCCAATAAACAATAGCAACTGCTAAAAAACTTTCAAAATATTTAAAAGAACTTGATGCTTCAAGTTGAGCTTTTGCCATGATTTCTGGAACTCCTAAAGTAAATGCTAATGAGGTACTTTTTAATAAATCAATAAAATTATTCATTAGTGAAGGAATTGCTACCCGAAAAGCCTGTGGTAATATAATATAAGTAAAAGCTTGCAGTCTAGTCATTCCTAGTGATTTTGCTGCTTCAAATTGTCCATTATCAATTGAAGCTATTGCTCCTCTTATTGTTTCTGCCATATAAGCAGAAAAATGTAAAGACAATCCAACAACAGAGGCTGTATATGCATCAAGAGAATTAAATACAGGAAAAATTTGAGGTAAGCCATAATATAGTAAAAAAAGTTGTACTAAAAGAGGGGTTGCCCTAAAAAAAGATATGTATACATTAAAAATTTGACTTAGTATTTTAATTGAAAATGTTTTTGTAATTGCGATTATTAAGGCAATTACCAAAGCAATAGCACCAGAAATTAGTGCCATGCTTAAAGTAATATCAATATATTTAAGAAGTATAGGAAAGATTCCTAAAGTATAATCTAAATCAAAAGAGTTCATTATTTATTTGTAATATCCATATTAAACCATTTTAGTGAAATTTCTTTCAACTTTCCATCTTTTCGTAAAGCACTAAGTGCAGTATTTACATCTTTTAAAAGTAAGTTATTTTTAGATTTTAAAAATGGAAATGCATTTGAAAGCACTCTAATTGGAGAACCAACAATTTTAAGTGGTAAATTAGCTTTTTTAATTGATTCAACCGCTGAAGTTCTATCTTCAATATAAGCATCAATTCTTTTTAACTTAACATCATTTTGGAAACCGTTACCATCATAAGAAATAATTTCTATTTCGTTATTTGTATCAAATTCTCGAATTATATCAGCATAATTAGTTCCAAGACCAACACCAATTTTTTTACCTTTTAAATCTTCTAAAGAATTAATTGAATTATTGTCTTCATGAACAATAATTTGTGCACCATCATAAACGTATGCATCTGCAAAATCATATTTTACAGTTCTTGCATCAGTTTTTGTAATTTGGTTTGAAATAGTATCAATTTTTTTAGTTTCTAACATTCCAAAAAGTCCAGAAAATTTTGCAGTTTTAAACTCGATTGTTACACCAAGGTTTTCTCCAATTGCATTCCAAACATCAATTTCAAAGCCTTTTAACACATCATTTTCATAATATGTAAAGGGAAAGTATCCACCTGAAGTTCCAACTTTAATAACTTTTTTTGCTTCTTCTGATTTTGTTTCATCTATGCAAGCTGTAAATAGTACTGAAATAAGTACTAAAAATAAAAGAAAATATTTTTTCATTTTGTATCCTTTTGTAAAATTAAAATTTATTTTGACATAATAAATCATAATAGTTGATTAAAATACTTCTATATTTTAAAATTTTAATCAAAAGTCTATTTTTAGGCTATTAAAAAGCTTTTTTATTCTTTAAAAACTATTCTATACTAAAATACTATTATATTTTTGAGTAATTTATTTTTATTAATCTTTAGAATATAAAAAAATACTATCTATAATTTAATATATTTTTAAAAAGTTTATTATAATAATAGTAGCAAAAGTTTTTCAAAAAAGCTATTTTATTTTATAGACATATAACTCTTCATATCATATAATCCAAAACTCAAAATAAAAACAACACAAAAAGAGAATCATGATAGAATTAATTAATATATCAAAAAGTTATCCAACAAGTGAATTATATAGTGACCTAAATTTACGTTTAAATGCAGGTGATAAAGTAGGACTTGTAGGAAGAAATGGTACTGGAAAATCAACTTTATTTAAACTAATATTAGGTGAAGAGCATCAAGATGCAGGTGAAATTAAATTTCCAAAAGCTTATAGAATTGGTACTTTAAAACAATATTTTAACTTCACAGAAAAAAGTTTAATTGATGAAACAGCCTTAGCTTTAAGTGAAGATGATAAATATGATATTTATAAAGCTGAAAAAATACTTTTTGGACTTGGTTTTACTTTAGATGATTTAGAAAAAGATCCAAAATCTTTTTCAGGTGGTTTTCAAATTAGAATAAATCTAGCAAAACTTCTTTTAACTGAACCTAATATGCTTTTACTTGATGAGCCTACAAACTACTTGGATATTTTATCTATTAGATGGCTTAAAGCTTTTTTAAAATCTTTTCCTGGAGAAGTGATTTTAATTACTCATGATAGAGATTTTATGGATAGTGTTTGTACTCATACTTTAGGGATTGTTAGAAAAAGTGCTATGATAATCCCAGGTGGAACAAGAAAGTTTTATGAGCAAATTGCAGCAAATGAAGAACATCATGAAAAACAAAAAATTGCCCAAGACAAAAAAATAAAAGATTTAGAAGAGTTTATTGCTAAAAATAAAGCAAGAGCGGCAACAGCAACCCTTGCCCAATCTAAAGTTAAGATTTTAGAAAAAATGGATATTTTAGAAGATATACAATTTGATTCAAATCTTAAATTTGATTTCAATTACAAAGATACCTCTGCAAAATTTTTAGTAGAAGTTAAAGATTTAAGTTTTGGTTATAGTGCTGATAATATACTTTTTGAAAATATAACTTTTGCTCTATCTAGAGGTGAAACAATTGGAATTATAGGAAAAAATGGAAAAGGTAAATCAACGCTTTTAAATGTAGTTGCTGGAGAATTAGAACAACTAAGTGGAAGTGTTAATTTTCATCCATCTTGTGAATTTGGGCATTTTGGTCAAACAAATATTTCTCATCTTAATCAAAATAATACAATCATGGATGAAATTTATAGTGTAAATCATAAACTTCCAGAAGCTCTTATTAGAAGTATTTGTGGACTTATGATGTTTAGTGGTGATAATGCTAAGAAAAAAATATCACTTCTTTCAGGTGGAGAAAAATCAAGAGTAATGTTTGGTAAAATTATTGCTCAAGATGTAAATTTACTTTTCCTTGATGAGCCTACAAACCATCTGGATATTGATTCAATTGATGCCTTAACTAATGCAATAAAAGCCTTTGAAGGTTCTTGTATGATTGTAACTCACTCAGAAGAATTATTAAGAGCTGTGTGTGATAGATTAATTGTATTTACAAATGACGGTGCTTTATATTTTAATGGAACTTATGATGAGTTTTTAGAAAAAATTGGTTGGGAAGATGATGATGGAAGTGAAAAAAAGAAAGTTGTAAAACCAAAAAGAACAAAAAAAGAGATAAAAAAATTAAGAGCTGCTATTGTTACAGAAAAAAGTAAAACAACAGCACCAATAAAAAAAGAGATAGAAGAGCTTGAAGCTATAATTCCTTCTTTAAGTGGAAAACAAAAATCTCAAAAGAGTACAGAATTACTTGATTTACAAAATAGACTTGAAAAGCTAAATGAAGAGTTTGATATAAAATTAAATGAGGTTTAGTTTTAAGTAAATATTGCAATATGTCATATAATTTAAGCAAATAAAAAATTTATTCTATACTTTTAAAAATATTTAGAGGTATAAAATAAATGAAAACTTGTGGAATAGAATTAAAAGCAAATAATATGATATTAGTTGTATTAGAAGATAAAAAATTTATAGATTTAAAAACAAAAAAAATTACACTTGAAGATGATGAAAATCAAAATGACATTAGGAGTTTTTGTAATGATTTTTTATTGTTTTTAGAACAAAATAAAATAGAAAAAGTATTTATCAAAAAACGTGCAAAAAAAGGAAACTTTGCAGGTGGAGCAGTTACTTTTAAGATGGAAGGCTTAATTCAATTAAATCCACTTTGTGAAGTGCAATTATTATCAGCCCAAGCAATTAGTTCTTTTGAAAAGAAAAATGAAATAGAATTTCCAAAGGGCTTAAAAAAATATCAAGAACAAGCATTTTTAGTAGCTATGTCGAAAGTATAATAATAGGCTTTTGCCTATTATTTTATTTTAAAAACTGAATTACAAGAGGTAAAAATATTGCCGTTGCAATTCCACTTAAACCCATAGCAAGTGCTGCAAAAGCTGCTGTTTTCTCTCCCATTTCTACAGCTCTAGCTGTTCCTATTCCATGTGAAATTAAACCTAAAGCAAAACCTTTTGAAGTGTCTTTTTTTATTCTCATAATCCTAAATACGATACTACCAAATAGTGCTCCTATGATTCCTGTTATAATTACAAAGCCAACTGCAAGTGAAGGGATAGCTCCAATTTGTTCAGATGTAATAATTGCAATTGGGGCAGTAATTGATTTTGTAGCCATTGATAATATAGTACTTAGTTGCGCATCTAAAACCCAAAGAAGACCAAGAGCAATTACAATTGAAAATGTCCCAGCAATAAATAATGTTAAAACAATTGGCCAAAAAATTGCTTTTATAAATTTCAAATTTTTATAAAGTGGCAAGGCTAGTGCAACAGTTGCAGGCCCTAAAAAGAAATGAATTATTTCAACTGATTTAAAATACTCTTCATAAGATTTTCCACTTAGTAACAATGCTGCCATAATACTTATATAGGCAATTATAATTGGCTGTAAAAGTGTATGTTTATTTGCTTTTTCATAAATAATTATTCCAAGTTTATATGCACCTAAAGTTAATATTAACCAGGTCATTGGAGTTGTGGTTACATATTGTATTACTGCATCAAAGTTCATTGTTATTTGCCCTTTTTAGATTCTTTTTTTCTTGTTTTTTTAGAATGCTTTTCTCTTTTCTTATTGTTAAAATATCAATAAATTTAGCAGAAAAAGCTAAGGCAATAATTGTTCCAAAAAACAAGGAAATAATGATTGCCCAGAACTCTTTAAATATAACATCTGCTTGGGTAATTATTCCCATGGCTGCAGGAATAAAAAGAAGAGGTAAATATCTTAAATGCAAAGAAACTGCATTATCAAGTGACTCAAAACTTTTATTTCTAATTATTAAAAATATAAGTAATAAAACCATTCCAATAACAGGCCCTGGAACAATTAGCTCAAAGAATCTAACAAAACACTCACCTAGAAATTGAAAAATTAGTAGTAAAATAATTCCTTTTAACATCTAATTCTAGTCTTTAAATAGTTGGTAAATAGAACAAAAATCTTCGTCACCTTTACCATCTTTTTTCATTTTTGCAAATAATTCTTTTGGCACGGCTGCTGTATATAAAGGCTGATTTAAACTATATGCTAAAGCTTGTAGCGTATGTAAGTCTTTATAAATTGCATTATTTGAAAAATGTGCAGAAAAATCTTCTTCAATTAGTTTTTGAGTTTTTGCTTTTAAAACAAGTGATTGTCCACCCCCAACGCCTAATATTTCTAAAAGTTTAGACTTTTCAATATCACAAGCCTCACCTAAAGCTGTACACTCAGCTAGTGTAGCCATAAATGAACCTAAACAAAGATTATTTATAAGTTTCATTTTTGAAGCTTGCCCTTCTTCTTTCAAATAAAAAATCTCTTTTCCAATTTTTTCTAAAAGTGGTTTGCACTCTTCATAAGTTTCTTTTTTTCCTGAAGTTACAATAGTTACTAATCCTTGCAAAGCAGGAGCTACACTTCCAAAAATTGGTGATTCTAAATATTCTCCACCTTTTTCATTTATTCTTTGATGAAAAGTTAAGACTTGTTCAAAATGATTTGTTGTAAGGTCAATGATTGTTTTACCCTCTAAAGGGGCAGATAAAAGTCCATTTTCCATACTCAAAATATTTTCCACTGCATTTGATTCAAATAAACACATAAAAATTACATCACATTGATCAACTAGTTTTTTTGGGTTATCTACAATTTTATATCCTAAGTGTTCAACTTTTGATTTTGTTCTATTATAGACTTTTATCTCTTCACCCATATCAGTTAATCTTTTTGCAATTGCACTTCCAAGGTTTCCTAATCCAATAAATCCTATTGACATATTTATCCTTTTTATTTAATCTATTTAAGATTATAGTAAAAACTATTAAAAATAATTGAAAAAATAATTGAAATAGGTCTAGATAAAGGAATTATTCAGAAAAGTAAATATATCTAAAAATTTAAATTTAATATTAATCTAAAAGATTATGTTTAAATTAATACTTGTCTTATAAAAGACTCATTATAATTAAATCTTGAATATTCTTATCCTAAGGTGATGAATTATAATGAAAACAAAAGAAGATCAATTAGATATTGCAAAAAACACGAATTGTGAAAAAATTCTACATAGTTTACATGATTCAAAATATATGAATGTAAGGCGAGCAGTTGCTAGAAACCCAAATATTTCAGATACTACTGTAAATATTTTATTAAGAGACCCAGTTTTAAATGTAAGTTATATGGCTTCAAAAAATAGTAAATGTTCTCAAAATAGAGATTTTTCAAATACTTTTATTTCTGAATGTGTTCTTTGTGAAGATGATGAAAGATATTTAGATTGTGTAAGTTGTGAGAGAAAAAATTAGAATTTATTTTATTTTAACACTTTAGTGCCTAAAATTTTGATTATTTTTGAAAAATTCTTCTACTTTATCTGTATAGGCATAAATTTTGCCACTTCTTTTCATATATGAATTTACAATATGGTAACCATGATTTAACGCAGCTGCTATTGACCCACCTGTATTAAATGCAATATCTCCTGCTACATACATTCCATCGATATTAGTTTTATAGTGCTCATCATATAAAGGATTTCCTTTTTCGTCAGTTTTTATTCCAACTTTTTTAAGAAAATCAATAGGAGCAGTTCCTCCAATTGCATATATTACTCTGTCATAAATAGTATAGTAACCATCATCGAAATTTACTTTTACTTTTCCATGTTCATTTTCAACAGATTCAATATCTGTATTCATTCTAAGTCTTAGTTTTTCTTGACCATTATGTTGATATAAAATATCTTCATTTTCAGGGTTTAATCTTGTAAAATCTGATTTTCTATATACTAAAGTTACTATGTTATTTTCATCAGCTAATTCATAAGCATATTCAGCTGCACTATTCCCTCCTCCAACTACTAAAATCTTTTCACCTTCTGAACAATTATCAAGATTAAAATTTACGTATGACTTGATTGAAGGTGGAATTTTGTAAGAAGGCTTATTAGGTTTACCCATTTTTCCAATAGTTATTACAACTGCTTTAGCTTTAAATCCTTGTGTTGCGGTTGATATTAAAAAACAATCTTCTTTTTCATTTTTAATTATATTTTCCACTTCAGTATTAAAAGCTGTATCAATTTTTTCTTCATCTAAAAGTTGATCAAAAAAGTCTAAAGTAGTCTCTTTTGTTCCATCCATAAAAGGAATGTTGCCTTCTATATCAATTGTTTGACCTTTCCAGTCTTTATCAACTCTTTTATTATCTTTATAAAATTTTCTTATAGTACTTGAATGGTTATCAGCTTTATCAATAAGTAAGATATTTTCAACACCATGAACCGCTGCTTCAATGGCTGTACCAATTCCTCCTGGACCACCACCAATGATGGCAATATCGTAAATTATATTCATAATTGTCCTTATAGAATCTGAAATTTTATAACATTATACTATAAATATTTCTTATGAAGAAATCCAAAAAATCTATTCAAAAAATTATCTAAATAATTGTAAGTAAAATTTGGATAAAATGGCATTTCGTAACAAAAAAATTAATAAAGACTAAAAAAAGTCAAAAGGTTATAAAAGAATGAAATATGGTGAAAAAGAGATTTTAGAGTTTGATATAAATAAAGAAGAGAACTTCTGGCCAAATACAAATGAAAAAAAATATACTATAAATATTGAACTTCCTGAGTTTATGGCAAAATGCCCAAGAAGCGGTTATCCTGATTTTGCAACAATAAAATTAGAGTATATTCCAAATAAATTAGTTATTGAATTAAAAGCTTTAAAACTTTATATAAATTCATTTATGAATAGAGAAGTTTCTCATGAAAATACAGCAAATGAGATTTTTGATACTTTATATGAAAAATTAGCTCCTAGATATATGAAAGTTATTGCTGATTTTAAACCACGTGGAAATGTTCATACGGTTATTGAAGTAGATAGCGAAAAAATGTAAGGTGAAATCTTGGAGAGATTAGTTACATCAGCACAAGCTGCCCAAATATTAGGACTATCCCTTCAAGGAGTTCATTATAGAATTAAAAATAATCAACTAAAATCTATTAAAAAATCTGGTAAAACATATGTATATATAAGCGAGTATGTAAATAACAATGACAATAATACAGAAGCAAAAGTTGAGTTAAAAGAAGAAATATATACTCATCATCAAGAAATGCTAAAAGGAAAAGATGAACAAATTGTTTTATTAAAACAATCTATTAAATGGATGAAAAAACAATATGGTTCTGAAATCTCTAGATTAGAAAAAAATCAAAAAAGAATTATTGGCGTTTTTAATAGAGAAATAGAACTACTACAAAGTGCATTTAATGAAATGCGCTCAATATACAAACCTCAAATAGTAATGCAAAACCAAGAAAACCAAGAAAATCAAGAGCAAGAAGAAAATAAAAATCATAAAGAAAATAATAGTAAAAAAGAAGATTTTATAACACTAAGAGATTTTACAATCTATTTAAAAAGATATAATAAAAATGAAAAAGATATAAAATTAATAGTCTTAAAAGCTATTCAAAATAGGGATAATAGATTTATTTATAATAAAAAAGATAAAAAACTTTTAATTTTAAATGAAGATTTTTCAGATTTGATTTAGAAGGATTGAATAAGAGGTAAGCTATGAATAATGAAGACTTGGATCATTTAATATCTATATGTAAAGATTTACATATATTATATGTTGAAGACAATGATGAAGTACGATTACAAACGTCAAAAATGTTAAGTATTTATTTTAAGCAAATAACTCAAGCTGTAAATGGGAAAGTGGGCTTAGAAAAGTTCAAAAATAACAAAATTGATGCCGTTTTTACTGATATAAATATGTCCGTAATGGATGGAATCTCTATGATAAAAGAAATAAAAAAAATAAATTCTCAAATTCCTATCATTATATTTTCTGCTTATGATAATAAAGAATACTTTTTACAAACAATAGAATGTGGAATAGATGGGTATATCTTAAAACCTTTTAGATTTGAAGAAATAAAAAAAGTGCTTGCTAAAATAGCTCTAAAGATAATTGATTTAGAAAAAGCAGATACAAAAATAGAATTAATAGATGGTTTTTATTGGGATAAAGTAGAGAAAATTCTTTATCAAAAAGATAAAGAAATATATCTTACAAAAAAAGAGTCTAAATTTTTTCAACTTCTAGCTTCAAGTAGACACAAAATTGCAAGTTCTGAAGAAATAGAAATAGAACTTTTTGATGATGATAACTATAATGATAATAAAAGAGTTAGAAGTCTTCTTTCTAGGCTTAGATGTAAAGTTGGATGTGATTTAATGCATTCTGTTTATTCTGAAGGATATAAGCTGAATTTGGCAAAAAAATGTTAAAAAAAGTAGAGTGGTTTGAACAAATTTTTAATAATAGTGGAGTAGGTATTTTTATAGTAGATAAAGATAGAAAAATACTTGAAGCAAATGAAGCAATGTGTACAATGTTTGGCTATAAATATGAGGAATTAATTAATAAATCAACAGAATTTTTACATATAGATAAAGCTTCATATGATAATTTTGCAAAAGTAGCTTTTGACAAAGTATTAAACAATGAATCTCTCAATCTTGAATATATGTTTAAGCATAAAAATGGGAATACTTTTTGGTTAAAAATTGCAGGAGATTCTGTTAAATTGAATAAAGAAGTATTATGGACAACTACAGATATTACACAAAGAATAGAAGCAGAAGAAAGAATAAAATATCTCAATGAAGGATTAAATAAGGAGATAAAGCAACAAGTAAAAGTTTTAAGAGAAAAAGACAAACAATTACAATATCACGCACGTTTAGCAAAAATGGGAGAAATGCTAAATATGATTACTCATCAATGGAGACAACCCTTGTCTGCAATAAGTGCGACTACTTGTTTTATGCTTGCTAAATTATCAGCAAACTCATTTGATAAAAAAGAATTCTCAGAAGAATTAGGACATATAGAAGACTATTCTAAATTTTTATCTAAAACAATAGATGATTTTAGAAATTTTTTTAAACCTAATAAAACAAAGGTTGATACAACTTTAGAAAATATTGTAAATACAACCTTAGCTATAGTTAACCCAATATTAGTAAATAGTAATATTGTTGTAATTAAAGAGTTTGAATGTAAAGAAATTATACATAATTATGAGAATGAAATAGGACACGTAATTTTAAATCTTATTAAAAATGCAGAAGATGTTTTGATTGAAAGAGCTATAGAAAATGCAACTATTAAAATAAAAACATATAAAAAAGACAATAATGCTATTTTAGAAATAAGTGATAATGCAGGTGGAATTCCCCTTGAAATCATAGATAAAATTTTTGATTCTTATTTTTCTACAAAAACAGAAAAACTTGGAACAGGCTTGGGACTTTGTATGTCAAAAACTATCATAGAAGATAATTGTAAAGGAACAATAGGCGTAAGAAATGAAAAAGAAGGCTCCGTTTTCATTGTATCTATCCCTTTATAGAAATATAGACAATTAATAGACAATTCAAATTTTAAATTTTTAAAAAGTTGGACATTTCATAGACACTCTAGGAATATAATGGATTTATTAAATTAAATTCTTAAGGAGGATTTTATGGAACAGCCACTTTTTCTCGAACAGAGAAAGTTAATTAAGAGATGGAATGGGCCATGGTCAATTGTTCTAAATACAGCATTTGTTTTAGCATTATTTTATATAAGTTGGTGGATTTTTCAAGACCCTAGAGGTATTATGAGAATGTACACACCTTATGTTGGTTATATGTGGTGTAGATGGCTTTTAGTTATTATGATTTGGATGGCATATGTTTTTGATTTTTGGCCATTTAAAAGAAAATGGTTAAATGATACTCATCCTGTTTTAAAGGGAGTTATTTTAACTACTTTAACAGTTGTCCTTTTTACAGTTGTTTTAAAAGTATTTTTTGAAACAATTTTAGGTGAATACTCAATTGCCTATTTTAGTCCTGCCAGATTAGAAGAATTAGGTATTGTTGAGTTTTATGCCGAAGAATACTCTGCTCAAGCTATTTTGATGTTTGCGGCCATTGCCTCTTGGTTAAGCCCTGCTTGGGTGGTTGCTGCTGAAAATGCTCCTTGGCAAAAGTTAACTCAGCCTGTGAAGGGCTTTACTATTTTAATGTTTACATTTTTACTAAGTATGATAGTTTATTTTGTTGCATTTCACTCTCACATGGCAATATTATTTGATCCTTGGCAACAGTTTACAGCAATTACTCCCCCATGGTGGGAAGATTTTGCAAATACAGTTCATGGTAATTTTAACATTGCATGGATTATGTGTTGTACTGTTATTGTATGGATGCATGAAACAATTTGGGAACGATATCCATTTTCTCAAATTAAAACTAATTGGTTAAGAAGATTTTCTTCATTTTTTGGAATTATCGCAGTTGCCGTAGCTCTTAGCTTTTTTCTTTATTATGCACAAGAGTTAGTATGGGGAGAAGCAGTTAGAGGAACAAGAAGATTAATGTCTCCTGATTGGCGATGGTTACATGTTGGAGAAATGGCAATATTCTGGTTAGTTCCAGCTTTATTTATGCATTTTTATATGAAAAATGCAATTAATAGTTATTCAAAACCAGTGAATGTTCTTTTACGAACAGTTGTTTCTATCATTGCTGCAGTAATTTTATATTATGTTTATTATAAAACAGCACACTTATTTTTAGGTACTCAAAAAGGTTTTTCACATCCTCAACAATTTCCAATGATACCAATGATTTGGCTTATAAATGTAATGCTTATAAACTATTGGTTTATGGATGGTTGGCCTGGTTGGAAACTTGATAAACGAGAGATAATAAAAGAAGAAGAAAAATATATTGGTGATGAAGTATCTATGACCCCAAAATTTAATTATGGCTTACTTATTGGTGCTATTGTAGGAGTTATAATTTATTTTGCAATTGTTTATATTTTGCCAGCTTTTGGTAATACATTTACAATATTTTAATTAGAGGAGTATGTTATGAATGAAAATGAAAGTAAAGGAAGAAGAGATTTCTTAAAAGGAACTGCTACAGGGATAGGTTTAGGTACTTTGGCCTCTATGGGATTATTTTCTTATTCTCCTCTTAGAGAATTCTTTCTTCCTAAAATAGAAAGAAAATTTGCAGATTTTGGTGCATGTAAAAGTGTAAAAGTAACAAATATATCTGAAACTAGTTGGTTTGATAATGCAACACTTATGGGCGATATAAAGGGTGCTGGTGGTCTTTTAGTAAATCAGTATGATTTTAATTGGGCTCCATTTGGAGATGGTTCAGGTTTAGCAAAAGGTAGTTATGAAAAAGGTATTGCAAAAATCAAACATCTTTTGCCAAATAAATTAGAAGAAGCTTGGGCAATAGCAAAAGAAAATAGTATAAATGCAGATAATGCTGGTGGTTTTTCAGCATTAATTGAGGTTGAAAGATTAGACGGTACAAAGAAAAAATATTTACTTGATACGGGTTGGTCTTATGAGTGGATGGATAAATCTTACAAAAGAGAAGGTATTGATAAAATGCTTGCAAGTGGAGAAATTGATACTTTAATTGTTTCCCATGAGCACTTTGATCACTTCTTTGGTTTTCCTGTTGCTATGAAATACAACCCAAATTTAAAAGTAATTATCCCTGAGGGATTTTATAAAGAGGGATTACAATATATTAAAGACTCTGGACATACAGGAGAGTTGATAGTTGCAAAGAACGGTTTATATGAAATTGAACCAGGATTCTCAACATATGTCTTTAATGTTCCTATCATATGTCGAGTCTTTGGAGAGCAGTCTATTTTTGCAAATGTAAAAGATAAAGGATTAGTGAGTGTAACAGGATGTTGTCACCAAGGTATTATAAAATTTGCAAATACTGCTTACAAAGAACTTAAATACGACAATGACCAGATGTATGGATTATATGGAGGATTACATATTTCACCTTTTGATGACTGGGATCCTAAGTATGATGACCTTGTTATCTCTTTAGGTAAATGGGATTTTAAAAGAGTAGGTTGTAATCATTGTACAGGTCTTTTGACTGCTGAAAAATTTATACGTGCTGGTTATCCAGTTGTAAAAGGTACAGCTCAACATAGGTCTAAAAGTAAGTCTTATCTTGGCAATGGAGATATAATTACATTTGGATAAATTTATAAGTCGAAGTTATTTACTTCGGCTTCTTAGGATAAGTCATGAACATAGATAAATTTTACCCAGCTAAAATAAATGCAGATAGAGAAACCTTTAATGCTATTATGCGGTCTCTTTTGATAAAAGCCAGTTATGATGGGATATTAAAAAGGATTACAGACTATAAAGGGATGTATTTATCTGAAGAGAAACAAGAGTGTTGGACTATTAAATTTGAAAATTTTAAAGGTGTCTTCGGATTAGTTTTGTCAAATGCAGATGAGAAAAAAAATGGATATTTGGGAAAATTTAATTTGTATTATTTTCCATCTTGTGATGATGAATATCTTTCAAAGTGCTCTTTAGTTGAAGAGTATATTGCAATTGATGAAAAATTTATAGAAAAAGTAAGAGCTTTTTCATCTTATCCAGAATTAACTACAAACTTTTATATTTGTACAATTAGTCTTTTTATTGATAAACAAAAAAGCAGTTTATTTGTGAGTTATGAAGTGCAGAAAAAAGAAAAATCATATACAAAAGATGGGGTAAAAGATATACATGATATTACAAATGAAGAGTATATACTCAAACCTCTTAGTATAGATAAAAACTTTCCTACATTTAGAGTTATGTCTCAATTTTTCAACTTTTTTAATACACTTTTGACTAGGATAAATGGAGAAAAACCTGATTATTTTAAAGTCTATAAAAGTAAGGCAGAAGAAATTCTCTATTCGCAAAATGGTTCTTTTACAAAAGAACATAGTGTAAATAATCTAAAACTATTTTTTTCATTAGCTTATGGAGATTTCGATTTTAAAAGTTTGGAAACAAATCTTGATGAAAAAAAAGAATTAAAAAGTACAAATATACTTCTTAATTATATGAAATATTCAAGTTGGACAAGTATTGATGTAGATTTTAAAAAATATAGTAAAACATTTACTCAAAACAGTTTAAAGCCTAAGTTGATTTTAGTAACAGGATTTTTAGGCTCCGGAAAAACTAAATTTTTACAAAACTATATTGAATATGAAAATAGTAAAAATAGATTTGTAGGTATTATCCAAAATGAAATAGGAAAAATTGGATTAGATGGAGAGTTATTGGATTATGATTATTCCTTGGTTGAGATTGATGAAGGTTGTATTTGTTGTAGTTTATCAGGACAGTTAAAAGCAGGGATTGCTTCACTTATGAAAAATTCCCAGCCTGATACTATCTTAGTTGAGACAACAGGTGTTGCCAATCCTTTTAATTTACTTTCAGAATTAAATGAACTTGAGAATATAATTGAATTTGATTCAATTGTAAGTGTTATTGATGGAGCAAATGCTCTTGAACTTTGGGATAAATATGCAATTTTTAAAGATCAAGTAAGAGCAGCAGACGTAATTTTACTCAATAAAGTAGATTTGCTAAGTGAAGAAGAAATAGAACAAGTAGAGAGTTTATTATTACAAAATAATAAATGTGCAAATATTATAAAAACCGTAAACTGCGATATAAATCCAACTAGCATATTAAACTCATCAAAGTTGATTAAATCAAGTACTTCTCATATAGGAATGATGTTTACAGAGGATACTCCACAAGAAAGAACACATATCCAAGATGGAATATCTAGTAAAAAAGTAGATATATTAGAGCCTATAGATAAAAATCTTTTTAAAATGTACCTTGAAGCTATTCCAAAAGATATTTTTAGAATCAAAGGAATTGTTGAGTTTACAAACAACGATAATCAATTTGTAGTTCAATTTGTAAATGGAAAATATGAGTTTTTAGAAATAGAAAAAAGAAAAGGAAAGGATAACTTTTTAGTATATATTGGTAAAGATATAGATAAATATAATTTGATATTAGATAAGTAAGTATTTGGAATTTTTATATAGTAGAAAAGAGTACTAAAAGTACTCTTCTCCAGATACCCAAACACACCAAAAGAAGAGGTGCCTTGCTATGTTCCCATCCTGGGGCATTATCTCTAAAAATGATTGTAAGGGTCTAAAGAAGAGCATAAAAAATATCTAAATATTCTTTGTGCTTCTCTTTTAAGCTTGTTATTATAGCTTAAGAAGCTTAAACTTCCTATAAAAATGGCTTCTTGACATAAGATTTTAAAAGAGTATAATTCCTGCCTAATTTTAAAAGAAGAGTAATAAATTGCCAACAAACTATAATCTAACAGCTATTTTTTCACTAATTATTGCAATGTTTATCTGGGGTAGTTCTTTTATCGGATTAAAGCTAGCAATGGCCGATTTGGGAGAATTCACAGTAATATTTTTAAGAATGCTAAGTGCTTCATGTTGCTTTTTATATTTTATAAAAGGCTTTTTAAAATACGATTTCACAAAAAGTGATATTAAGTACATTTTACTTTTAGCTTTATTTGAACCTTGTTTATATTTTATTTTTGAAGCAAAAGCATTACTTTATACTTCAGCATCTCAAGCTGGAATGATTACTTCATTAATGCCTATAATAACTGCAATGGCAGCTGGGTATTTTCTAAAAGAAATTGTAAGAAAACAACTGATTTTTGGTTCTTTAATTGCAATGATTGGAGCTATTTGGCTAAGTCTTCATGCAACATCAAGTTTTAATGCCCCAGACCCAATACTAGGTAATTTTTTAGAACTTTGTGCAATGTTTTGTGCTTCTGGATATACAATTACAGCTAGGTATTTAGTTGATAAATATTCTGCAATTTTTATAACAGCAATTCAAGCTTTTATTGGAACAATATTTTTCTTTCCATTTTTTATATATGAATATTTTACAAAACCTATGGTTTTCACAGTTGAGGCTATGTCTTGGGTTTTATATTTAGGAATAGTAGTAACACTTGGTGGTTATGGTTTATATAATTTTGCATTAACAAAAATCAAAGCTTCTAAAGCTGCTATGTTTATAAATTTTATTCCTATTTCTACTCTTATTTTAGCTTTCTTAATACTTGGAGAAGAACTTTCTATTGAAGAATTAATAGCTTGTTCAATTATTCTTTCTGGGGTAATTATTTCTCAAATTTCATTTAAAAGATTTAGAAGAAAAGCTATTTGATATATTTAATTCTCTTTTCTTCGGCTTTCTTATCTGCCACCCTCTTTCCTTTAGGAAGTGAGGCTCTTTTTATTTATGATATTAATCAAGGATATAATCTTTGTTTTCTTATTTTCTTTGCTACATTTGGAAATGTTTTAGGTTCAGTTATTAACTATTTTCTTGGTTTGAAAGGGGAAGAATATTTAATAGAAAAGAAATATTTAAAAGAAGAAAAAATAGAAAAATACAAGGCTTTTTTTGATAAATATGGAGCTTTTACTCTTTTACTTTCTTGGGCTCCAATAATAGGCGATCCTCTTACTTTTATAGCTGGAATTCTAAAATATGATTGGAAGAAGTTTTTACTTTTAGTTACTATTGCTAAATTTGGAAGATATTTATTTTTAGCTCTTTTCTTTTTATAAACTTGAAGAAAAATGAAGAGCTTTCTTGCTCTTCATTTCAAAATAAAAATTTATTTTTGAAGATTACCTTCTAAATCAATTGATAGTTTTATTATTTCGCCAACGGCAACTCCACCTGCTTCTAGAACTTTATTGTATACAACTCCATAATCTTTTCTATTAATTTTCCCATACAATGACAGTCCAACTTTGGTATTTCCTCTTTGGTCTTTTATCGTACCATTATTTTCTAGTTCAAATTCAACTTCTTTTGTAACACCTCTTAAAGTAAATTTACCTATTACTTTATCTCCTTCAACTTTTGAAGATTCAAAAGTAATATATGGAAATTTTTCTGCTGCTAGAAAATCATCCTCTTTTAGATGTTTATCTCTTTTTTCATTTTCTGTATTAATTGAATCAACTTCAACTTTCCCTGAAATAGATTTTAATGTTTTTGTTGTTTCATCATATTCTATAGTTCCAGAAAATTTATCAAATTTTCCAATAACATTTGTAATCATTAAATGTTTTACTTTAAAGCCTACATTTGAGTGTGATTTGTCAATATTAAATGTTCCTGCATATAGTGCAGCTGATGTGAGAAGTGAAAGCATTCCAATTTTAATTAATTTCATATTTATCCTTTTTTATTAAAATATTTGATATTTTAAAACATTATTATTAACAAGATGTTAACACCAAAAATATTTGTTTATAAGGAATAAAATTGTACTTTACTTGTATATTAAAACAAAAGAGAAAATATGAAAGCAAAACTAATAAGTATCGCCGTTGGAAAGTCAAAAACATATAAATTTTCTGAAAAAGTATTTGAAAGTGCATATAAAAAAGATGATTTTTTTAATACCGTACAAGTTACAAAGCTCGGATTAGTTGGTGATTTTCAAGTTGACAAGCGATTTCATGGCGGAGTTGACAAAGCTATTCATTTTGGGGCTATAAAACATTTAGAAAAAAATGAAGACTTTGATAAATTAGCTATTGGCTGTAATATTTTTGTAGATTCTTTTGATGAAGAAGATATTTGTTTAGGGGATAATTATAAAATTGGTGAAGTAGAATTAGAAGTTACTCAACCAAGACATCCTTGTTGGAAAATTGGAGCACTTTTTGGGAAAGAAGTTAGTAGATATATCTCAAAAAATAGTGCAACAGGCTGGTATGTAAGAGTTTTAAAAGAGGGAAATATAAATATTAATGATGAAATGATTCTTACAAAAAGAGTTTCAGACATAACAATAAGAGATTTGAGTTCTTATATCTCTATCCCTCCAAGTTCAAGAAAAATTATTGATGAGATTTTAAATTCAAAAGTTATAGGTTCTTCATATAAAAAAGATTTCTTTTCTAGTTTAGAAAAAAATAATTCATAACTTAATCATTAAACTTTTTGAAAATTTCAGGATTTTTAGAAAATATTTTATAAGTAACTTTTTTATAATCAAACTCTAAATAGTTTGCATGAAGCCACAATCTATAAGAACCTGTAATTTTCTCTCTATCTTTTATAGCTAAAGTCTTATTTAAATATCCCTCGGCACTCTCGTCATCAACCCCATAAATAGGGTCTCCTAGGATTTTATGTCCAATTGAATAAAGGTGAACTCTTATTTGATGTTGTCTTCCTGTTATTGGAATAAGTTCAATTAGTGAAAGATTTTCTTCTTTATTGTATTTTATAGGTTTTACATGAGTAATAGACTCTTTGCCTTCATTACTTTCACATATTGCCATTCTAACTCCAATATTTTTGCCCTCTTTTTTAAGGTTTTTATCTATTGTAAGCTCTTTAGATATTTCCCCTTCTACAATGGCTAAATAAGATTTTTTGTACTCTTTATTTTCAAACATACTTGCAAGTGATTTAGTGACTTTTTCATTCTTACCTACTAAGACTAAACCTGAGGTTTCCGCGTCTATTCTATGTGCTTGATTCGCTTTTTCTCCAAAGTGGTATCTAATTTCATCTAAAAGTGAATACTCTGTTTTTTTAGAATTTGGGTGAATTACTAAATTTGAGGGCTTGTCAAAAATAGCAAAATCTAAAAAAGTGTGTAAAGGTTTTAACCCCCTTGTATGACCCTCAAACAAGGCAATATAAACACAATCCTCTTTTATTGATTCTGATATTAAATATGAATTTTGTTTAGAATCAAAAATTCTTCCACGACTTATCAAACGATGGGCAAGAGCGGGCTTATAGGCCAAACTCTTTAATAAAAACAGTTGTATTTTCATGCCTTTAACGGCATCAAATTTCTTTAATATAAATGGCAATATCATTTCCTAAAAAATATAAAAATTATACAAAAATTTAAACAAGTTTTTTGTCTAAATTAGATAGCATATCATACAAAAATAAAGACAAATTCTTGCTAAAAACAAAGAATATTGATAATAAGGGATATACAGATGGTTGAAAGATATGCCAGAGAAGAAATGACGAAAAATTGGACACAACATGCAAGATATGCAGCCTGGCTTGAAGTTGAAAAAGCAGCTGTAAAAGCCTGGAATAAATTAGGTCTTATTCCTGATTCTGATTGTGAAAAGATTGTAAAAAATGCAACTTTTTCAGTTGAAAGAATAGAAGAAATCGAAGCTGTTACAAAACACGATTTAATCGCTTTTAATACAAGTGTAAGTGAAAGTTTAGGCGAAGAATCAAGATGGTTCCATTATGGAATGACTTCTTCAGATGCCGTTGATACTGGTGTTGCTCTTCAAATGAGAGATTCTTTAGAAATTATCATAGAAGATGTAAAAATGTTAATGGAATCTATTAAAAAAAGAGCAGTTGAACATAAAATGACTCTAATGGTAGGACGAAGCCATGGTATTCATGGAGAACCTATTACTTTTGGATTGACTTTAGCTGTTTGGTATGATGAAATGGCTAGACATTTATTGAACTTAGAACAAACTATGGATGTTATTGCAGTTGGTCAAATATCTGGTGCTATGGGTAACTTTGCTCATGCTCCACTTGAACTTGAAGAATTAGCAATGCAAGAATTAGGATTAAAACCTGAGCCTTGTTCAAATCAAGTAATTCATAGAGATAGATATGCAAGACTTGCAACTGCTTTAGCTTCAATGGCTTCATCAATTGAGAAATTTGCAGTACAAGTTAGGCACTTACAAAGAACAGAAGTTTATGAAGCAGAAGAATTTTTCGCAAAAGGTCAAAAAGGATCTTCAGCGATGCCACATAAAAGAAACCCTATTCTAACTGAAAATATTACAGGACTTGCTAGAATGATTAGATCATACGCAGCACCTGCTATGGAAAACATTGCACTTTGGCATGAAAGAGATATTTCACACTCTTCAACTGAAAGATTCTGGTTACCAGATGCATTTATCACTTCTGATTTTATGCTTCATAGAATGAATAATGTAATTGCAAACTTAACAGTTATGCCTGAAAATATGATGAAAAATTTAAACTTAACTGGTGGTTTAGTTTTCTCTCAGAGAGTTTTATTAGAATTACCAAAAGCTGGAGTATCAAGAGAAGATGCATACAGAATAGTTCAAAGAAATGCAATGAAAGTATGGGAAGAGATTCAACAAGGTAAACCATCAACAAATGAAAATGGTGAGTCTTTATATCTTGGACATTTATTAGCAGATGAAGAGTTAGGAAACTCATTAAGTGAAGAGCAAATAAGAGAGTGTTTTAATTTTGATTATTACACAAAAAATGTTGATGCAATCTTCAATAGAGTTTTTTTCAAATAGAGTGCTAAACAGCACAAAAACAAACAAATATAAAATATGATATTAATCACAAGGCGAGAAATATGGCAATAATGATTGAAAAGAGAAATGGTAGAAAAGAAGTTTTAGATATTACTAAAATTCAAAAAATGACTATAGACGCAACAGCTGATTTAGAAGGTGTTTCACAAAGTGAATTAGAACTTGATGCACAAATTAAATTTATTGATGGAATGAGTTCTTCTGATATTCAAGATGCATTAATCAAAACAGCAGTTGAAAAGATAGATATTGATGTTCCAAATTGGACTTTTGCTGCATCTCGACTATTTTTATTTGATTTATATCATAGAGTTGGAAAAGTAACACATGGCATAAAAGGTGAACCTTATTGCCATTTATCAGAATACCTTAGATATGGGAAAGAAGCAGGACGTTTACTTCCTCATTTAGGTGAAGGTTATGATTTAGATGAATTAAATGAATATCTTGACCCTTCAAGAGATTATTTATTTAATTATCTTGGAATCAAAACTTTATATGATAGATATTTAATTAAAAATAAAGATGGAATTCCAATTGAACTTCCTCAACAAATGTTTATGGCAATCGCTATGTTCTTGGCTAATGATGAAGAAAATAAGCAAGAAAAAGCAAAAGAGTTTTATGATGTAGTTTCAAAATTTGAAGTTATGTTAGCAACTCCAACTCTATCAAACGCAAGAACAAATAGACATCAATTATCTTCTTGTTATATTGGTTCAACACCTGATAATATTGAAGGTATCTTTGATACTTACCATGAAATGGCATTATTATCTAAATTTGGTGGTGGTATTGGTTGGGATTGGAATCAAGTTAGAGCATTAGGCGGAGTTATTGATAACCATAAAAGTGCAGCAGGTGGTACTGTTCCATTCTTAAAAATCACAAATGACGTAGCAATTGCAGTTGATCAATTAGGTACAAGAAAAGGTGCTATTGCTGTTTATCTTGAGCCTTGGCATATGGATATTGTGGACTTTATTGATTTAAAGAAAAACTCTGGTGAAGAAAGAAGACGAGCTCACGATTTATTCCCTTCATTATGGATTAGTGATTTATTTATGGAAAGAGTTGCCGAAGATTCTTACTGGACTTTATTTGATCCATACGAAGTTAGAGATTTATCTGAGACTTTTGGAGATGAATTCAAAGAAAAATATATTGCTTATGAAAATGATAATTCTATTACAAAAGATAGAATGAAGGCAAAAGATTTATGGAAAAAAATCTTAACTTCTTATTTTGAATCTGGTTCTCCATTCTTATGTTTTAAAGATAATGCAAATAAAGCAAACCCAAATGCACATGCGGGACATATTAGATCTTCAAACCTATGTACAGAGATTTTCCAAAATACGAACCCTAATCACTATAAAATAAAAATAGAGTTTAATGATGGTTCAATTGAAACTTATGAAGAAGAAGATTTAATTATTGTTGATGGTGGAATCACTAAAAAAGCAAATAAAATATCTGCTCTTGATTCAATAAATGGAAAAAGAGTATTTATAGTTGATAAAGAAAAAATTGATGGAGATACAGCTGTTTGTAATCTTGCTTCTATAAATCTTTCAAGAATTTATACAAAAGAAGATATTGAAAGAGTTGTTCCAATTGCTGTTAGAATGTTAGACAATGTAATTGATTTAAACTTCTACCCACTTAGAAAAGTTAAAGCTACAAACTTAAAATCAAGATCAATAGGACTTGGTGTTATGGGAGAAGCTCAAATGCTTGCTGAAAGTAAAATTACTTGGGGAAGTAGTGAACACTTTAAGAAAGTTGATTCTATTATGGAAGCTATTTCATATAATGCTATCAAATCTTCATCTGAAATAGGTGTTGAAAAAGGTGTTTATCCAACATTTGAAGGTTCAAACTGGTCAAAAGGAATTATGCCACATGATCATACTCCACAAGCAGTGAATGCAATAGTAGAAAAAGATTTATTTGATACTTCTTATGATTGGGATGAATTAAGAGAGAAAGTGAAAGCAAATGGTATGCGAAATGGTTACCTAATGGCTATTGCTCCAACATCATCAATCTCTATTTTAGTGGGGACTACACAAGCAATTGAACCTGTATATAAAAGAAAATGGTATGAAGAAAACTTATCAGGACTTATTCCTGTAGTTGTTCCAAAACTATCTCCTGAAACATGGCCTTATTATATCCCTGCTTATGAAGTGAATCAATTGGATTTAATCAAAGCAGCAGCAGTTAGACAAAAATGGATAGATCAAGGACAAAGTACAAATGTATTTATGTCTTTAGATAAAGCAAGTGGAAAATATTTACATGAGATTTATATGCTAGCTTGGAAGCTTGGATTAAAGTCTACATATTACTTAAGAAGCCAATCTCCTGAAGCTGTAAATGATGTTGAAGATAGATCTATGGAATGTTCAGGTTGTCAATAAGATTAACTTACAATTTTTTCACACGAAAATTTTGTAATAAATATATAATAATAAAAAAATATAGAGGATAGTTGCGTGGCAAGAAAAACGATATATAACCCAGATTCAAATGAAACATTAAATGATAGAAGAGTATTTGGCGGAAACCCAGATGGTATGATTAATTTTACAAAAATGAAATACCAATGGGCTTTAAACCTTTGGGATACAATGGAAGCAAATACGTGGTTCCCAAAAGAAGTTCAAATGACAGGAGATGCAAAAGATTATAAATATCTATCTCCTGCTGAAAAAAGAATGTATGACCTAGTATTATCGCAACTTATTTTTATGGATTCTTTACAAACAAATAACCTAATGGATAATATAAATCCATATATAACTGCGCCTGAAATCAATGCTTGTCTTTCAAGACAATCATACGAAGAAGCAAATCATTCTAAATCATATGCTGTAATGGTTGAATCTATTTCTGATAACACAGATGAAATTTATGATATGTGGAAAAATGATTTACAACTTAGAGAAAAAAACAACTATATTGCAAATGTTTATAAAAATCTTGCAGGTGATATTACTGATGAAAAAATGGTTCTAGCAATGTTTGCAAACCAAATCTTAGAAGGTTTATATTTTTATGCAGGATTTGCAGCACTATATGCTCTTGGAAAATCAGGGAAAATGCTTGGTTCTTCACAAATGATTAGATTTATTCAAAGAGATGAAGTAACACACTTAATTTTATTCCAAAACATGATTAATTCAGTAAGAAAAGAGAGACCAGAATTATTTACAGCTGACTTAGAACAAGAAGTAAGAGCAATGTTTAGAAAAGCAGTTGAACTAGAAGCTTCATGGGGTTCATATATCACTCAAGGACAAATCCTAGGATTTACAGATGCAATTATAAGACAATATATCGAATACCTAGCAGATAGAAGACTAGAAGCAGTTGGATATAAACCAGAATATAATGTAAAACATCCAATACCATGGGTAGATGGTTACGCTTCATTTAATGACCAAAGAACAAACTTCTTCGAAGGAAATGTAGTAAATTATTCAAAAGGTTCAATCGACTTCGACGATTTTTAAAAAAAAGAAGATTTTCTAATATTTCTTTTTGCCAATCTCTGCGTTGGCGCTTAAATTTTATGGACTCACCTACTCTAGTAGGCTCCTCCATAAAATCCAATCACCGCCTTGACCTTAACAAAAATATACATCATAAAATCTTTTTTTTGTATCCATACCATAAAAAATATTAATTATATCAATAAAAATTGAAAAAAGTTACATATTTAAAAATAGTGATACAAAAAGTTACATTATTGTGATATAATAAAATAAATTAAAGGAGGAAACTTTTATGATATCAATAGATATTAAGATAATTATAAATAAGAAGTAGAGATAGAAAAGAATTATTATCAGTCAATTCTGTCCCTACTCGCGTAGCAACGAATGATGACATAATTTGACTTTTATAATTCTTTAAATCTAATTTAATATAGGTATTACGATAGTAATAATAATTAGAAATAAGGATATGTAATGGCATATAATATAAATGGTAATCAAGATGGCGTAAATGGAAGAAATAAAACTTACACTATTCCCGGAAGAAGTAGCTCCATAAGTAGAACAACAGTTGTAACAGAGATTAAACAAGGTAAGCATCCAAATCATTCAACATATAAAAGAAATGGTGTTGAATATGCTAGGGCAAATCCTAATCCACAAAAGTTTGATAATATAAATAAAGATTAGAATTTTATTATTCCAGCCTTTGTTAAAACTGTAGGAAACTTCAGCTTTGACAACATGGCTGGTGGATTTTTATTTATTACTTTTTGCCAGCAAAAAGTAATAAATAAAACAACTTTAGTTAAAATACCCTCCTCTAAAAAGAAAATGTAAAAGGCAAAAAAATCATGAATATAGAAAAAGAATGTGAAGAACTATTTGATAACTTAAGAAAAGTTCTTTTTTATGTAGGTCATGGAAAATACAACGATTTTATGAGTTTTGAAGAAGTTACAAATATCAAAGCTAGTCTTGAAAAAATCCTTGCTTTAGAAAAAGAGTATGAACTTGCAACTACTCTTGAAGAAAAAGAAGCTATTTACAAAAGATTAGAACCTTTTAAAACTTTTAGTATTAGAGATTTTTTAGATTATAAAGTAGAGAAAATATAAATTTACAAATTTGTAAAAGTAATTAAAACTCTACCTATTATATGTATTTCATCCTCTTTATAAACCAAATGAGAATATTTTGGATTAATAGAAACAAAGCTTTTACTTGCTAATTCATACTTTTTAACCCACATCTTAGAGCCATGATACAAAACATATATACAAGCATCAATAAACTCTTTTTGAGATAAATCAGCGACAATAACAGCTTTATGATTTATAACAGGCTGCATAGATTCTCCATCAACTAAAAGTGGAAATAAAGAAGCTTCTTTAAAATCTCCTTTTATTAAATGTCTTGAAAAAACCAAATCTTTTGATTTTTGTTCATCAAATACATCAATATATTGTAAACTTATTGTATTTATATCTTATCCTTTAATATTTATTACATTTTATCAAATTCTTTATTTAAACAATTTAATAAAAAATAAGAATACAAATAGTAAGATTTGAAAAATATTATTTAAAGAGTTATATATGATAAGTCCTGATACAAACAATCTTGTTTCAACAATTTCTTCCCTTATTCAACTCTCCGTTGCTCCTGTTTTCTTATTAGCAGGTGTTGCTGGATTGTTAAATGTTTTTATTGGAAGATTAACTAGAATTATTGATAAGCTTGAAAAATTAGATAGTTTTGTAAATTCACAAGAAAAAAGAGAAAAAGAGTATTCTCAAGAAAAGATAATAAAAAGAAGAAATTTCCTAGTAATGCGTATGCAAAATACAAATCTTGCGATTTTCTTTTGTACATCAACTGGTCTTATGGTGGCTTTAGTTATTTTTACAATTTTTTTTAGTGAACTATTTTCTTTTAATGCTTCAACCTTTGTTTCAATATTATTTATACTTGCTATGACTTCTTTGATTATTGCTTTATTGCTTTTTTTAAAAGAGATATATTTCACAACTTCATATATTAAAACAAAAAAAGAGAATGTTTTTTCATAAAATTTTCTCTTTTAAAAAGTTAAAAAGTAGAGTTAAAATTCATCTTCATTATTATAAAATTTATTTACTCCATTAAAGCCTTCAAGAAAATATAAAAAGAAAGTAACATCTTCTATCTCTTCTTCTGAAATTTTGCCTTTCATGCTAGGCATTGTGTCAAAGTGTCTTATTACTCCTTCTAGGCAAATTGTCTTTGCTTTATCAGGATTAACAAGATAATCTTTTACAAAATCAATATTTTCTTCAATTTGGAATTCAATATCATCTTTACTTCCAATTTGTTGTTTTAGTCTAAATGAAATTTCATTTCCTGTTGGGGCTTTTAGATTTAGTAATTTATTCTCTTCTTCAATAAAGTTTTTCATTAATAATTGAATATCCATAGATTTGACATGACAAGAAGAACATTTATTTTCAAAAATCTTTTCTCCTGCTTCATATCTTTCTTTGTCAAACTCCTCAGGTAGAGCAAAAAGTGATGTAATAGCTACGATTAAAAAAAGTATTTTTTTCATAATAATCATCCTTTTAAAGTATGGTCTTAAATTATATAAAAAAGGAAAAAAACTAAACTTACATTTTTTAATTAAATATAAGCTGTTTTTATTATGTACTTTAAACTCTTTTGATAAAGAATAAGATAGAATAAATAAAAAATATTAAAGATATAAAAATGAGTGCAGAAAAAAAAGTTTTATTACTATTCCTATCCTTGATTATGCTTATTATTGTATGTGTATATACTCACCTTCCTAACTTTATGCAAGAAGATAATAATCTAAATGTAGCAAAAATAGAAAAAAGTGAATTATCTACTGAACAAAATGAGATTATTGTTACAGATGATGAAGCTAAGATTGAAGGGCAAGAGCCTACTTTAGAATCAGAAGTTAATGATACACAAGAACCTAACTTGGAAGTACAAACCAATGTAAGTACAAATGGTGATGTTACTAATATTACAAATACCATTGAAGAAGAAGCCTTAACAAATAGTACAAAAGATGAAATAGAAAATACCACAGAACTTGTAGTAACAGAAGAAAATTTAGATGATAAAGTACCTCAAATCCCTTTACTTACAACGGATGAAAGATATATTAGAACAGCAAATGAAAAAAATATTGAAGAATTATCAAAAAAGACTCAAGAACTTCAAATAAAGATAAGTGATTATGTGAAAGAAAATCAAGTTTCTTTTAAAAGAGGAAGTTTCAAAATTAGAAGAAGCAGTATTAAAACAATTAATATGATACTTGAAATATTAAATGAGTTTGAAAATCTAAGAATTGAAGTTGCTGGACATACAGATGCAGTTGGTGCTGCAAAACTTAATCAATCAATTTCATTAAAAAGAGCAGAAGCAGTAAAAAATGCCTTAGTATCATCTGGAATAAATGAAGATAGAATTATTCCACGTGGATATGGAGAATATATTCCATTGGTAAAAAACAGTCCAAATGGCTACTCTAAAATAAATAGAAGAGTAGAATTTAACATCGTAGAGGAATAAAAAGTGATAGAAATAGCATCTCAAATAGTAATATGTTTAGTAATTGCAGCATTTATAGGTTTTTTAATTGGATTAATTATTGGAAAAGTATTTGCAGGCGATACCTCGACTACTTATAACAGTTTAACCGCCCATGGTGGAGCTGCTGCTGGAAATATTTATAATAAACCTTTAATAAGATCATCTCCAAGACCAAGTGGAAAAGATAATTTACAAGAGATAGAAGGAATTGATTCTGATTTAGAAGCAAGATTAAATGAACTTGGAATTTTTCATTTTGATCAAATTGCTAAATGGAGTGCAAAAAATGCCCACTGGGTTGAAGAATATCTAACTTTAGAAGATAGTCAAATCAGAGAATCAAATTGGGTTGAACAAGCACAAAAATTCTCTAAAATATAGGTTTATTTATTTTTTAAACCTATATCAATATATTTTCTAATTTTTTTAATTTCATTTAAATCCATAGTATGAGAGATAAGCTCTTTTGAGTCATCTCTATACTCCTCTCCCCAAGGAGTTATAATTCCACTTCCTTTTGCCATATTCCCATCAGCTCCATTTGCAGTTAAAACATAACACTGATTAGCAATAGCAAGTGCTTTTGTCATAGTCTCAAAATGAGATTTTCTTTTTATTCCCCACATAGATGGGTTTAAAATTAAATCTGCTCCTAAAACTTTTAACCAATATTTTGGGAATCTTGTTTCAAAACAGATTAAGACAGCAACTTTTATTCCATCTATATTTAGAATTTTCATATTATCTAGTTTTCCACGCTCAAAATGCATAGGTTCATCTCCTAGAGGGAAAAGTTTATGTTTTGATTGTTTGTGAATAATTTTATTATTATGAAAAATATAAAGAGTATTATAATAATCTAAATCCTCTTTTTCTATAAATGTTAGAGCTATGGTTTTATTTTTAGATAGTTTTTTTATTTTATTTTTTGCTTTTATTGAAAATTCAGAAGCTTCATCCATTCTATCGTATGTAAATCCGCTTAGGCATAACTCAGGTGCTAAAATAAATGAGCCTTCTTCACAAGAAGTGATTAGCTTTTTTAAGTGTTTTAGGTTTTGCTTAAAATCTTTTGTTATTTTTGTTTGAAGTGCAATTAATTTCATTTATAACCTTTATTAATGTTTATGTTTTGCTCTAGGAACATCATCATAATATTTTTTTTCAAGCTCTAAGAGGAATTGTTTTTTATCTATTCCTCCTGTATATCCTCCAAGTTTGCCATCACTTTGGATTATTCTATGGCAAGGAATTAAAATACTAATCATATTTTGTCCATTTGCATTTGCAACAGCTCGTGCTGCTTTTGGGTTTTTCAAAAGTTGGGCTTCTTCTTTGTATGAGATGGTTTCCCCATATGGAATTTTCATTAAAATCTTCCAAGTATCTTGTTGAAAAGGAGTTCCTACTAATTGAAGTGGAATTGTAAAATCAATTCTTTTCCCAATAAAATACTCATCTAACTCTTTTTGTAAACATTCAAAATATTTATTCTTAGCAGGTATTGCTTGGGCATCAAAAAAAACTTGTACTTTTTGGATTTGTTTTTCTAAATTCTTTTGTCCAAAAAAACTAAGAAGACAAATACCTTTTTGTGTAGCTGCACAAAACATATCACCAAGCGGAGTTCTTATCACAGAAGTTGCAAGTATACTTTTTTTAATAGCCTTGTATTCTCTCATTTTTATCCTTATTTGTATTGATTTTAACATAAAGAAATTAAGATATAATATTAAATGCTAAATGAAATTAACAAAAAAATAAAAATTTTATATGTAGAAGATGATGATATTTCAAGAGAAAATGGAATAGAGTATTTAGAAAACTATTTTGAAAATATATATGAAGCTTCAGACGCATTAAAAGCACTTAAATTATATGAAAAAATTCATCCTGATATTATAATTACTGATATACAAATGCCTAAATTAAATGGTTTAGAATTTGTAAAAAGAATAAGAGAAAAAGATAAAAGAACTCAAATTATAGTATTAACAGCTTATTCCCATAAAGATTATCTTCTTAGTGCAATTGAATTGCAACTTGTAAAATATTTAACTAAACCAATAAAAGAAAAAGAATTAGAAAATGCCTTGCAGTTATGTATAAGTAGTATCCAAAATGATGCCTCAAATATAATCAAGCTAGATAAAAATTCTATTTTCGATATTTATAATCAAACTTTATTTATAGGTGAGCAACTTGTAAAACTTAGAACTAAAGAACTCACTCTTCTATCTCTTCTTGTAAAAAACAAAAATAGATATGTTACATATGAGGAAATAGAAAATCATGTTTGGTATGAAAGTGCTATGAGCAAAGACGCTCTTAAAACTGTTATAAAAAATCTAAAAACTAAATTGCCAAAAGAATTAATATTAAATTTATCAGGTACAGGATATAAGATTGATATCTGATTTAAATGTTGTTTTAACGTATGGTATTGCTTTTGGAATAGTTATTATGACAATAGTTTATACTTTTATAAGATATATATACTCAAAGCAGATATTTTATATTAGTTATTGTCTTATGCAAATATTCTCATTATTGTATATTTTAGCTTATAGTAGCTTATTTGACATTTCTTCCTCTATTCAGCAGCTAAGTCTACTTTTCGCAACTTTAGCTTCTGTAGTCTTTGCTGTTAGCTTTTATGAGGGTGGATTTCTACCTAAGATGAAAAATATAAAAGAACTCATATTAAATACAGTAATTTTAAATGTGATAATACTAACAGCTTTTTATCATTATATGCTTTTTGGTTATTTACCTTATACAATTATTTATGCAATTCTTTTTATGTCAGTGGCTTTTAATATAAAAGAAGGATTTAATCCAACTTTTATTTATGTAGTGGGGTGGTCTATTTTTTGTTTTTTCCTTTTTGTTTCAGATTTTAAATTATATTATGAAGCCTTTGGTTTTATGGATATTGTTTTGTTGGCTTTTGCTCTTGAAGCTGTTCTTTTTACGATTTCTGTTGAATATAAACACAGTTTAGTATTAAAACAAAGTAGAAGTTTTGAAGATAAGTTTTTACATCAATCAAGACTAGCAAAATCAGGAGAAATGATTGCTAATATAACTCATCAGTTTAAACAGCCTCTAAATAACTTATCTTATATTTTTATAAATTTAAAAAAGAGATATGAAAACAATAAACTTAGTGAAGAGTATTTTCATAAAAAAGTAAATCAAGCAAATGGACAGTTAGATTTTTTATCAAAAACTATTGATGATTTTAAAGAGTTTTACGCTCCTTCTAAAATAAAAGAAGATTTTAGTATAAAAGAGGCAATAGAAAATGTTTTTACTATATTAAGTGCTGATTTAAAAAAAAGAAATATAAATTTTATTATTGATTTTAAAGTGAATGAAAATATTAAGATTAATGGTATAAAAAATGAGTTTTCACAAGTTTTGTTATCTTTAATTTCAAATGCAAATGAGGCTTTAAAGAATATAGAAAAACCTTATGTAAAAATTGAAGTTAATTCCTCAGAAGCTGATGTGATTATTAAAATAAAAGATAATGCCAAAGGAATAAAAAAAAGAGATTTTGATAAGATATTTGACCCTTATTTTACAACAAAAGATAAAGGAACAGGACTAGGACTTTATCTTGTCAAAACTATTATAGAAGAGAGTTTCAATGGAAAAGTTGAAGTCCAGAATCAAAAAGAAGGAGCTGTTTTCTCCCTCTTTATTGAAAAGATTATTTGATTAAATCATTTCTTGGATAGATAAAAGATACTTCTCTTTGAACTTTTATTTTAGGGTTTTCTTTTGCAAAAGCTATAATCTTTGTTTTTATGGCTGTATTTTTTTTCTCTGATAAGAATAGTCTTTTGTTAGTTTGTAAAATAAGTACTGTTTTTACTCTTTGTTTTGGTTTTAGTTTTGTAGGCTTGAATTTTTTTACTCTAAAATTCTCTTTGTCTAGTACGTCTATATTAAAGGTGTATGTTTCTTTACTTGTATTATGAAGAGTTAAAATATAGTTATTGCTAACTTCTGCATTTTCTTTTATTTTATAAATACTTGTTGTTTTATTTACACTTACTAAAAAGGCTTCTTTTTTAGAGGCAAAAAAACCAGCTAAAATAATACATAAAATTAACGATGCAATATAAACAATATTTCTTTTTGAAAAAACATTATTGATTCTATTTTTTAAAACACTATTTGTACTTCCCCAATCGATTAGTGAAGCTTTTCCTAATTTTCCCATAACAGTAGAACAAGCATCTGAACACTCTAAGCAATTTATACATTCAACTTGTAGACCTTTTCTTATATCTATATGTGTAGGACAAATTCTTACGCAGGCTTCACAAGTAGTACACTCTTCATTTGCATTCCATTGTTTTAGGTCAAAAATAGATTTAGCACCATTTTCGTAAATATTCCCACCTCTTTTAGTGTTATAAACTATCTGTTTTGTATCATCATCATAAAGTACAGATTGGATTCTTGAATAGGGACAAACATAAGTACAGAAATCTTCTTTCATAAAAATAATGTCATATATTAAAAATACACTTATACTTATTACAAACATATATAAAAAGAAGTGTTCTTTTGGATCTTGGATATAAATAAAAAAATCTTCAGGGGGAATAAAGTACCACATAAAATTTATTGAAGCCAATAAAGATAATATTGCCCACAAGGAAATAGCAAGATATTTTTTAAATTTATTAGAGGTTTTAGAATAATCAATATCTTTTTGTTTATTTTTTAATCGTCTAAGCCCAAAAACAAAAGTTTCAATTAAATCCCGATAAATCACCCTGAATATCGTTTGGGGACATGCCCACCCACACCAAACTCTACCAAAAATAGCCGTCATTGCAAAAATACCAATAAACAAAAATATTAACAAAAAGGGCATAATATAAAGTTCATTCATATTAAAAGCAAATCCCATGAAATGAAATTGTAGTTTATCAAAAGATAATAGTAGTAGATGATTTCCATTGATTTTTATAAAAGGAATAATCATCGTAATTATTGTAATAAGGGCATAAGTAATATACCTTTTTTTTGAATATGACATCTGTTCTCCTTAATTTTTCATATCATAATTCTTTTTAGTGTCCAATTGGTGGTATAGAAATAATATTAGAAAGTTTTGTTATACTTTCATTTTAAAAGGATGAGTAATGTTAGAATTAACAAATGTGTATTTATTTATTGCAGCTTCATTTTTATTATGTTTAGCTCCTGGGCCTGATAATATTTATGTATTAACTCAAGGTATGACTAAGAGTAAAAAAGCGGCACTTATTACAACTTTTGGTTTATGTTCTGGCCTTATAATTCATACAACAGCAGCTGCTTTTGGAATCTCTGTTATTTTTAAAACCTCTGAAGTTGCTTTTAATATTGTGAAATATGCGGGCGCTTTATATTTACTTTATATTGCTTTTCAAGCCTTTAGATATAGAAATCAAGCTCTTGATTTATCAGTACAAAATTCAAGTAGTGAACTTAAAAAGCTTTTCGTAAAAGGTTTTTTTATGAATGTTTTAAATCCAAAAGTTTCAATTTTCTTTTTAGCTTTTTTACCCCAATTTGTAAGTCCAGAAAATGGTAATGTTCCTCTACAAATGGTTAGTTTAGGAGCTATATTTATGATTTTAACAATTATTGTATTCTCTTCAATTGGAATTGCTGGAAATATGTTAAGTGCAAAGCTCTTAGAAAAACCAAGTATTGTAAAATATATGAATATATTAACTTCTTTTGTACTTGGAGCATTAGCTGTTAAATTAGCACTTTCCTCTAGGTAAGAGGATTTTATAAATTATAAAAAGAAAATCTTCTATGTATAAACTTAAATAATAAAATATAAAATTTATTATTTAAGTTTTACTAATTTATTTCATCACTATAAACGCAAACATTAAAATCTTTTACAAGACCATTTTTATCTACGCAATGTTTTTCAAAAAAATCTGTTATATAAGCTTTGTTACAATGTAATTCAAAAGCTTCTTTTGATGCCCAAATTTCATTAAATACAATTGGGAAAGATTTTCCCATTGCATTTTCATGACTAATATGTTTTGTTACTAGGTATTGAATACACCCATCTTCTCTTGAAGATTGTGGTTCAAGAGCTTGAAGTGTTTCTAATAATTCTTGTTCTTTGCCATCTTTTGCTTCAAATGAAGCTATACAATATACTTTTTTTGACATTATCTTATTTGTCCATTTCCGTGAATTTTATATTTAAATGTTGTTAAATCATTTATTCCCATTGGTCCTCTTGAATGAAGTTTGTTAGTTGAAATCCCAACTTCCGCTCCTAAACCAAAAGCTCCGCCATCAGTAAATCTAGTACTAGCATTTGCGTATACACAAGCTGCATCCACTTGGTCTAAAAACTTATTTACAATAGAATAGTTCTCACTAATAATTGCTTCTGAGTGTCCTGAACCATATTTAGAAATATGTGCAATTGCGTCATCAACATTTTTTACTATTTTTATATTTAGAATATTTGCTAAATATTCAGTATCATAATCTTCATGTGTTGCATGTTGTACATCAATAAATTTTCTAGTTTCATCACAACCTTTAACTAATGTACCATATCTTTCATAAGCTTCATGAAGTGGAAGTAAAATATATCCTGCTACATCTTTATGAATAAGTAAGGTTTCCATAGCATTACAAACTCCTGGTCTTGATACTTTTGCATTAATTGCAATTTGTATTGCTTTCTCATGATTTGCATCTTTATCTATGAAAACATGACAAATACCTTTATCATGTTTTACCACAGGAACTGTTGCATTTTGGCTTACATATTTAATTAAAGCAGAGCCACCACGAGGAATTATTAAATCCACATACTTATCTTGCTTTATTAAATTTGCAACACCTTCTCTACTTGAATCAGGTAGCAATGAGATGGCTTGTTCAGGAAGTTTATTTCGTGAAAGAACATTTCTTAATATATTTGCAATAGCTTTATTAGAATGTTCTGCTTCTTTTCCACCTTTTAATACACAAACATTTCCACTTTTAAAACAAAGTGCTGCTGTGTCAGAGGTTACATTTGGTCTACTTTCATAGATGATTCCAATTACTCCAATAGGAATTGAAACTTTTTGAATATTTAGGCCATTTTCAGTAACCCATCCATCCAAAGTTCTACCTACTGGTTCTTTTAAATTTGCAATTTCTTTTATTGCTTTGGCCATATCTTTTACTCTATCGCCTGTTAATAGAAGTCTATCAAGAAGTGCTTCATCTAGGTTTCCTAGTCTGCCAACACTCATGTCTTTTTCATTATTGCTTACAATAAAATCACAATGCTCAATTAAAGCATCTGCCATTTCATTTAAAACTCTATTTTTAACTTCACCACTTAAAGTTGCTATTTCTCTACTGATTTTTTTTGATTGTTCTAAGAACTGTTGCATGTTTATCCTAATGAATCTTTACATTTTGCTAATTTTATCTAAAATTTTCTTTTTTTACTAGAAAGAGAGGAGGAAGAGTTTGTAGAGTTTAGGTAGTAGAATTTTCTACTACCTAAGAAATATTTATTATAATTGAGCGTTAATTTTGTCAGCTAATGCTTGTTTTGATTGTGCACCAATAACTTGATCAACTATTTCACCATTTTTCATAAATAAAATTGTTGGAACTGATCTAACACCATATTTTACTGCTAAATCTTGTTGCTCATCTGTATTTACTTTACAAATATTTGCTTTTCCATCAAACTCACCTGCTAATTCATCAATTACTGGAGCTATCATTCTACAAGGACCACACCATGGTGCCCAGAAGTCTACTAAAGATACTCCTTCTTTTACTGTCGCTTCAAAATTTTCTGCTGTTAATTCTATATATCCTGCCATGTTTTTTCCTTATTAGTTTTTTATTGTTTGAAATATTATCTTAATAGCGAAATATTGTCAAGTATGTACTTAAAAGTTCTATAGGCACTTTTAGGTAGGTATAAATATATTTTAGATATTATTTTAAATAAAATTAAAATTGGACATTAATATGGATACTAAAGAATATAATTGCTTTTTTCAATTAGCAACTGAAGTTATTGGTGGGAAGTGGAAAAGCATGGTTCTTTGGGCTTTAAAAAAAGATGTGAAAAGAAATGGAGAGCTTAAAAGACTTATTCCTAAAATTAGCCAAAAAATGCTAACTCAACAATTAAGGGAGTTAGAAGAAGTTGGAATTGTAAAAAGAGTTGTTTATCCTGTTATTCCTCCAAAAGTTGAATATAAGTTAACAAAAGATGGGCAGAAACTTATTCCTATTTTGGAACAACTCCATGATTGGGGAAAAGATTATGCTAAGAATAATGATATAAATATAATAAAAGATGCAAATTGTGTTATTGAATAAACTAAATATAGTATTTAATTAAATACTATATTTGAGTCTTTTTAGCTTATTTTAACTAAGTATCTTCCTACAGCATTACCTTTTAATAAGTTTGTGTAAGCTTCTTTTATTTCATCTAATGAGATTTCATTTGTAAGCTCTTTTAATGAATCTATTTTGAATTCATCTGCTATTTTTTCCCAAGCAGCTTCTTTTTTCTCTTTTTTACACTCAACTGAATCAATTCCAATAAGTCTAACCCCTCTTAGAATAAATGGAAATACGTTTGTTGGTAATTCATGTGAAGAAGTTAAACCACAACAAGTTGCAACACCATCATATTTTATAAGTTTTAAGGCTTCAGCTAAAATATTACCCCCAACAGTATCAATTACTCCATCATATTTTTCACTACCCATTGGTCTTTTATTCTCAATATCAAAGTCTTTTCTTAAAATAACTTCTTTTGCTCCAAGCTCATTTAAAAAAGGTATTTTCTCTTCTTTTCCTGATATGGCTGTTACTTCAAAACCTAATTTATTTAAAATTGAAACAGCTATACTTCCAACTCCACCTGTGGCTCCTGTTACTAAAACCGTACCTTTTGTTATACCATTATTAAGAAGTTCATTAACAGAAAGTGCAGCTGTTAGCCCTGCTGTTCCATAAGTCATAATCTCTTTATCACTTATATTGCTTGGCATTTTAACTACCCATGATGCTGGAACTTTTACAAATTCTGAATGTCCGCCATTTGTATTCATCCCTAAATCATAACCTGTAACTAAAACTTTTTCCCCTACTTTGAATAAAGAACTATTAGTTTCTTCTACAACTCCCGCAACATCAATTCCTGTTACATGAGGGAAAACTCTAGTTACTCCTGGATTTCCAACTGAACTTAGTGCATCTTTAAAGTTCAAAGATGAATAACTTGTTTTTATTAATATCTCATCTTCTTCAATTTTTGGAATTTCTATATCTTGAATTCCTGATTCAAATTTTTTATCTTCTATTTTTTCAACTACGTATGCTTTCATATTAGTCCTTTTGATATTTTATTTGTTTATACTGAAATATTAGCTAAAATATATCAAAAGAACAAGAACTATCATAAAAGATAGGTACTATCAAAAAGATACTATAAGAGAAATAGGGGTTTAGTTAATGGAAATAGATAAAAAAGAGAAACAAGAAATCAATATAGAAGAAAAAGAAATTGTAAAATGTCCAGTAGAAACAGCAATTGATGTTTTAGCAGGAAAATGGAAAATATTAATTTTATGGTACTTAAGACGAGATACTCTAAGGTTTAATGAATTACAAAAACTTCTTCCTAGAACTACTCAAAAAATGTTAATACAAAAATTAAGAGAACTTGAAAAAGATGGTATTGTGCATAGGGAAGTTTATCCTATTGTTCCTCCAAAGGTAGAATATTCTTTGACAAGTTACGGTAAGACTTTAAAACCAATTATTAAAGATCTTTATTTATGGGGTGAAATTCATAAAAAGAAAAATGATAAATAGTTCTTTTATTTGATTTTTTTATCTTTCATCAAAAAATATACAATTGTACTAATTCCAGCACTTGAAAGTATCATGGTCATAATCATAATTTGGTATCGTACTGCTATTAAAGGGTCTATTCCTGATAATATTTGTCCTGTCATCATTCCTGGAAGTGCAACTAATCCAACTGCTAATAAAGCATTTATTTGAGGTATCATACAAGCTTTAAAAGCTATTTCTCTTGATTTCTCAAAGCTAACATCTCGTTGTCTTTCTTTTTCAAATCTTTCAATTGCCAAAGATAAAGCATTCATCGTATTTGCAAAAATCATTCCTGCTAAAGGAATTACATATCTTGGTTCATAAATTGAATCTAAATCTAAAACAAATCCAACTATAAGAATAAGATTTACAAGCCCTGAGATTGTAATTGATATTAGTATTTGTTTATAATGTTTAAAGGATTTGTCAATTGTATTTCTAAGGCTTATCCATGAAGAAATAGCAATCATAAAGATAATAATAAAGATTCCTAGAAATATATTTTTTGTTTCAAAAATAAGAACTAATAAGTATCCAATTGCAATTAATTGAACTAGCATTCTAATTGTAGATATAAGTATTTCAGTACTATTATTTGCCCACTTTTTATAATAATACCATACAAAAATAAGTGGAATAAGAGTTAAAGATAAGTTAAAAAATGAAATAAGTTGCATTTTAACTTTTTAGTAAATCTTTAAGGCTTTCTAAGGGATTCTTTCCCTCTAAGATTTGTTTTACTTCATATGCAATTGGTGTATAGATTTCATACTTTGAAGAAAGCATATGTATAGCTTCTGCTGTTTTAACACCTTCTGCTACTTCTCCTAGTTCTTCTAAAATACTTTCTAGGGATTTTCCTTTAGCAAGACCAAGTCCTACTCTATAGTTTCTACTTAGTGTACTACTTGCTGTTAAAAAAAGATCGCCTGCTCCACTAAGCCCTACAAAAGAAGATTTCTTAGCTCCAAAATGAATACCAAATCTTTGCATTTCCACAAGTCCTCTTGATATTAAAGAGGCTCTAGCATTATTTCCTAATTGTAAGCCCTCACAAATACCACTTGCAATAGCAAGTACATTTTTATATGCACCCGCAACTTCAGCACCTATTACATCTTTTGAGTAATATGTTTTTAAAAAGCTTGGGAAAAAAGGAGCAAAATTTTTATATAATTTTTTTGATTTTGAGTTTATTACAATAGCTGCTGGAAGTCCTTTTATTACTTCTGCTGCAAAAGAAGGTCCTGAAATAAAGCCTACATTTTTAGAAGGTACAAAGTTGTCATAAATTTCATTTAAAAATTCTCCTGTTGAAGCTTCAATTCCTTTTGAAGCTACAAGAATTTTTTGTCCTTTAAATACAAAGTTTTCTTTCATCCAAGCTCTAATTTGTTGGGCTGGGATTGCTATTATTAAGTATTCACAATCCATTGCAGTATTTAAATCAACAAAATTTTTAATTTCTCTTTTTGTTCTAGAAGTAATTAGACACTCTTGTTTCCTAGAAAGAGCAAAATGAAGAGCTTCTCCCCATTTTCCTGCTCCAATAACTGCAATAGAATTTTTTTTCATCTATACTCTTTTATGAAAGTTTTGCTTTTAAAAGTTCATTTACTTTTTGTGGGTTTGCACTACCTTTAGATGCTTTCATAGTTTGACCTACAAAAAATCCAAATAGTTTATCTTTTCCAGATTTATATTGTTCTACTTTATCTTGATTTGCGGCTAAAATTCCATCAATTATTTCTAAAATAGCACCGTCATCTGATACTTGTTTTAAGCCAAGTTTTTCAATAACTGCATCAATTTCCATATCTGGTGTTTCCATTAAGAAATCAAGGACTTCTTTAGCAGCTTTTCCAGAAATTGTTCCATCTTCAATTGCTTTTACTATATTTGCTAATTTTTTAGCTTGAACAGGAGAGTTTGAAAGTGTTATACCTTCTTTAAATCTTCCTAATAATTCAACAGTAAGCCATGTTACAGCATTTTTACCGCTTATTCCTTCTTCTATCATTTTCTCGAAAAATAAAGCCATCTCTAAAGATGAAGTAATTACAGAAGCATCGTATTCTTTGATTCCGAAATCTTTTACATATCTTTCTTTTTTCTCATCTGGTAGTTCTGGTATTTGTGAATATTTTTCTAGCATTTCATCTGTAATTATTACAGGAAGTAAATCTGGGTCTGGAAAATATCTGTAATCAGCAGCATCTTCTTTCCCTCTCATTGATCTAGTTTCACCACGTTCTGGATCAAATAGTCTTGTTTCTTGAACAATTTCAGTTGAATGAATACCATCTTCCCAAGCTTCAATGTGTCTATTTACTTCATAATGAATAGCTTTTTCAATGAACTTAAATGAGTTCATATTTTTGATTTCACATCTAGTATTTAAGTTCGTATCACCTTTTGGTCTAATAGATACATTTACATCACATCTAAATGAACCTTCTTGCATATTAGCGTCAGAAATTCCTAGGTATCTTACAATTGAATGAAGTTTTTTAAGATATAAAATAGCTTCTTCTGCATTTCTCATATCAGGCTCTGAAACAATTTCAAGTAAAGGTGTTCCTGCTCTATTTAAATCTACTTGTGAACTAGATGCAGTATGAATACTTTTACCTGCATCATTTTCTAAATGGGCTCTTGTAACTCCAATTTTTTTACTACTTCCATCTGGAAAGTCTATAGTTAACTCTCCCAGTCCTACAACAGGTACTTCAAATTGAGAAATTTGGTATCCATTTGGTAAATCTGGATAAAAGTAGTTTTTTCTATTAAAGATAGATTTTTGGTTAATTTGTGAGTTTAATGCAGTTCCTAGCATAATTGCTTTATGAACCGCTTCTTTATTTAAAACTGGTAATGCCCCTGGCAATCCTAAACAAGTTGGACATACATTTGTATTTGGTTCTTCACCAAAACTTGTTGCACATGAACAAAATAATTTAGAGTTTGTATTTAATTGGACATGTACTTCAAGACCTATAATAACTTCGAACATCTATTTCCTTTTATCTTAATTATCTTACTATTTTTATATCTGCAGATAACTTTAATTTTTCAAAATAATCTTTTAAATATTTCTTTTCTCTATCTTGCATTACTATATTAAAAATTCTATCTCTTACTTCTTCAAAAGCAATAGTTTTTAGTTCATCTTTTTGTCTAATTAAAAGTGAAACAAATTGATTGTTTGAAGTAAAAATTGGAGTAAATTGATTTACTTTTGTCTCATTAATAATATATCTTAATTGAGGGTTTAAATTTGATTGGTCTAAATCAACTGGAGATTTACTAATTCCAGGAATATTTGCCATTGGATTCGCAATAACTGCATTTAATTCACTTTTATTTCTTGAAGCATACTGTACTGCTTTAACATTTGAAGCCATTTTAAATTTATTAAGATTATTTTCATAATAGATTTTTAAATCTTCTTCATTTGCGATTTTTAAATTTCCACGAACAAGCGTATTTGTAAGTTTTTGTCTTAAAATCAAATTTCTGGTTTGTTCTTCATATTTATTATAATCAGTATATTTTTGTTTTATAATTGATTTAAATGTATACAAATCCATTCCATTTGAAGCAGCAATTTTTTCTAAATAGTTATTCACATCAAAGATATCTGCTGTTATATTATACTTACTTATTAATTGTGAGTATAAAGCTTCATCAACTAACTCTCCAACTGCTTTTTCTTTTGAAAGATTTCTTTCAACTTTTCTTTTTTCTATGTCGTAGAGTGTTATAGGCTCATCATTTACAACTAAAGCTATTGCATCAAGAGTGGCTGCATATGAGCTAGAAGTTAATAATAAGAATGTAAGTAATAATTTTGTTCCTGCAAGCAAGAGTGCATTTTGTTTCATCATTTTAATCCTTTTTCTAAAGAACAGATATTTTACCAAAAAAATGGTAAATATCTGTTTTTGTATTAAAAAGATTAGATATATTTTGCTTTAGAAGTTTTATCTATTAAATAAAATATAGAGTTGTAATCAAGATTTGCATGTTCACTTAAACCTATTTCACAAGTTTTAGAAGTTGAGAAAGCAAATTTTGCTTCTTTTACTTCTTCACTTAAAAATCTAAGTGCTGAGTCATTTAATTCAGGGAAATTAAATCCTCTATCTCCTGCAAATCCACAACATTTTACATCATCTGGCACAATAACTTTTGTTGAACATATATTTGCAAGTTTTATAAATTTTTCATGTAATCCCATTTTTCTTGAAGAACAAGTAGTATGAATAGCAATAGGTTCATCTATTTTCTTAAATTCAAGTTCAGGTACTAAATAATCTAAGGCAAACTCAATTGGTTCATAGATTTTTATTTTACTATTAAAGCTTTCAATCATTTTTTTAGTACATGGACTAGTATCACAAAGTACTGGATATTCTCCAAAATTACTAACTTCATTTAGGGCATGTTCTAATTCATCTGATTTTTGCTTAGCTTGTTGTGCAAATCCTTTTGAGGAAAAAGGCATTCCACAACATAAATTATCCATACCATTTGGAAAGATAATTTGGTAACCAGCTTTTTTCAAAAGTTTTACTGTTATATCAAATAATTCTTCGTCAACAGTTGTTTTTGCACTTCTTCCCATACTTCTACTAATACATGAAGGGAAATAAACAACTTTTTTAAAGCTTTCTTTTTGTTCAAAATTTATATCAATTGAAGTAGGTCTTGGTAAATGTGCTGACCACTTAGGAATTTTCCCACCTGACCAATCTCTTAAGGTTGCAGTTATGCTTTCCATACTTGCTGTTCCTAAAATAGAATGGACTAAATTAGCACTTCCAAGTCCAAACTTCATTCCTTTTATGGTAGTTGAGAAGTTATCTGCTATTTTAAAAGCAAGTTTATTTTCTTTTGGAGTAATTTGTTCAGCTCTTAAGTGTTTAGTTAAACTTCCTGTATCAATCTTAACAGGACAGGCAGTTGAACATAATGAACAAGTTGCACAAGTCTCTAATCCATCATATTCATAAAGCTCTTTATACTCATTTGCTTCTTCTGTCTTACCCTCTTCTTCTAATCTAGAGATTTCTCTATTTACAACTATTCTTTGTCTTGGAGTTAATGTAATTTCATTTGAAGGACAAGTTGGTTCACAAAATCCACATTCAATACATTTATCTACAATTTCATTTGTAGCAGGCATTCCTTTTAAATTTTTTAAATGGGCTTGGGCATCGTCATTTATAATAACCCCTGGATTTAATAACTCTTTTGGATCAAAAAGATTTTTAATTCTTTTCATCATTGAATATGCAGTTACTCCCCATTCAATTTCAATAAATGCGGCCATATTTCTACCTGTTCCATGTTCTGCTTTTAAGCTTCCTTGGTATTTAACAGCTACAGAATTAACTACATCATTCATAAAGGCATCATATCTTTTGATTTCTTTGTCTATTGAAAAATCTTGAGTAAATACAAAGTGGAAATTTCCTTCTAAGGCATGGCCAAAGATAAGAGCTTCTTCATATCCGTGTTTTTTAAATAAATCTTGAAGTTCAAGTGCCGCTTGCGCTAAGTATTCAATTGGATAAGCTACATCTTCAATAATAACAGTAGTTCCTGTTTCTCTAACTGCTCCAACAGCTGGGAAAAGACCCTTTCTAATTTTCCAATATAAAGTGTATTCAGCCACATCTTTTGTAAAATAAATATCTCTTACAACTGTAAACTCTTTAAGTAAATCTTCTAATTCTTTAATTTGTTTATCAAGTGCTTCATCACTTACAGCTCTTGTTTCAATTAAAAGTGCAGTTACATTTTCATCAAAATCTTTTATAAATTCTGGCATTGCAGGATCATTTTCAATTGATTTAAGACCTGCTCTATCCATAAGTTCAACAGCATCAACTGTTATAGTTTTATTATCACGAGCTAGTTTTAATTTTGTAACAGCAGTACAGGCTTCTTCTACATCTTTAAAGTAAATAAGTGCACTAGCTTTATCTTTTAAATCTTCAACTGTTCTATATGTAATTTCTTCAATAAAAGCCAAAGTTCCTTCACTTCCTATAATTAAGTGTTGTAAAATTTGGAATTCATCTTGGAAATCAATTAAAGCATTTAAAGAGTACCCACAAGTATTTTTGATTTTGAATTTTCTTTCTATTTTTGCTCTTAATTCTTCATCATTAACTGTATCACTTGCTATTTGCTTTAATTCTTTTAGAAATTCGCCATGAGTTTTTCTAAACTCTTCTTTTGATTTTTCACATGCTGTATCTAATCTTGCTCCATCTTGGAAGATTAATTTCATAGATTCTAAAGTTTGATATGAGTTTTGGGCAATTCCACAACACATTCCTGAGGCATTGTTTGCTGCAATTCCACCAATCATAGCTGCATTTATAGAAGCTGGATCTGGACCTATTTTTTTTGAAAATGGTGCCAAAATATTATTTGCTTCTTGTCCTGTAAGTGAGGGCTGTAATGAGATTAGTTTTCTATCTTTAGATAGTCTAAAGTCTCTAAAATTTCTTGAAGTTACAATTAATATGGAATCAGTAATAGCTTGTCCTGATAAAGAGGTACCAGCTGCTCTAAATGTAACACTCAACTCCATTTCATTTGCGAGTTCTAAAATTGTGGCAACTTGTGTTGCATCATCTGTTTTAATAACTATTTTAGGAATAAGCCTATAAAAAGATGCATCTGTTCCATAAGCTAAGGTATGTAATTTATCTGTAAAAATCTTCTCTTTTTTAATTTTCTGTGAGATTTTGTCATAAAAATTTTGATATTTTCCTTCTAACATTTCTAATCCTTCTTTATAATCTTGTTATTATATCTTAGCAATATGATAAATATATGCTATTTTACTCCAAAATTTTATAGATTTATTAAAAAATAAAAACTTTTAAATTAGGAAGAAAGATAAGAAAAGTGTTGTTTTTAGTTTAAATAAGTATGTGAAGGTCTTAAAAAAGACCTACACACTAGCTGACATTCCAAAGAATTCTGGATAGAAAGCAACAATACAAAGTACGATTACTTGTATTAAAATAAAAGGTAATACACCTTTATAAATTTGAGTTGTTTTTACATGTGCTGGAGCACAACCTTTTAAGTAAAACAATGAAAATCCAAACGGTGGAGTTAAAAATGATGTTTGTAAATTCATTGCAATTAAAATTGCAAACCATACTGGGTTTATTCCAAGAGTATCTGCTACAGGAATTAAAATAGGAACAATAATATATGATATTTCAATAAAATCAATAAAAAATCCTAAAATTAAAACAGCTAACATAGTAAAGATTATAAATCCTATCTTCTCATCACCTGGCAAGCTTAGCATTATATGTTCAACAACTTCTTCTCCTCCTGTATAAGAAAATACCATTGAAAAGGCAGTTGCTCCAATTAAGATACCAAATACCATAGAAGTAATTTTAACTGATTCTAAGGCAGCTTCTTTTACCATTGCTACTGAAAATGTTTTATACATTAAGGCTAAAGCAACAGCACCAATACATCCTACTGCTGATGATTCTGTTGGTGTTGCAACACCTGCAAAAATTGAACCTAAAACTAATACAATCAGTGTTAAAGATGGAATAATATCAACTAAAGCTCGAATAACTTGTTTCTTTTTACTCCCACGGCTAGGATCAGCTGGAATTGCAGGAGCTATATCTTTATTCACATAAGATAAAACAAGAATGTATAAAATATAAGCTGCTACTAAAGTAAGTCCTGGTCCAACAGCTGATGCAAATAAATCCCCAACAGGAACTTGGAATACATCACCTAAAATAATAAGTACAATAGAAGGTGGAATAATTTGTCCAAGAGTTCCTGAAGCACAAATAGTTCCACAGGCAAGTTGGGTGCTATATTTATACTTAAGCATAACAGGAAGTGAAATAACTCCCATAGCTACAACAGAAGCTCCTACAACACCAGTTGAAGCTGCAAGTAAGGTTCCAACTAACACTGTAGAAATAGCAACTCCACCTCTAATCTCTCCAAATAAGAATCCCATTGATTCTAAAAGTTTTTCTGCAAGACCTGTTTTTTGTAAAATAATTCCCATGAAAATAAACATTGGAATAGCCATTAAGATTGTACTTTGTTGAATTGAGAAAATCCTATAAGGCATAAACTCAAACATTGAAATACCTTCAATCCAACCTTCTTGAATTAATTCAAGAAGTAAAGCTCCCTCTTCTGCCCCATTAAAAATTTCAATAAAACCTGCTGCAATTCCAAAAAATACTGAAACAGCTGCAAAAGTAAAAGCTACAGGAAATCCAATTAACAGCATACATAAGGCTGTAAAGAACATTACAATACCAATCATTTTGAATCTCCTTTCTTTTCATTTTCCTCTGTTATAACATCATCCGATCCATCTATATTTACTACATGGAATTTGTGTTGTTCTAACTCACACTTTAATCCCTCAATCTCACCTTTTAGATTATATTCATCTAAAGAGTGTAGACCTTTGAAAACATTAAGATTTTTAATAAAAAATCCAGTTGTAGTAATAATTAGTAAAAGAAAAGATAAAGGAATCAAAGCTTTTACTATCCATCTATAAGGAAGTCCTCCTGGGTCACCACTTGTTTCCATTGAAAGATATGCTTCTTTTGCATTTGCAATAGAATCTATACCTACTAAAATTGCGATTGGCAATATGAAAATTACTGAACCGACCATATTAATCATGGCTTTTTTTCTTGAACTTAATCTATCATAAACTAGGTCAACTCTTACATGACCATCTTCTTTTAGAGTATACGATATACCAATTAATATAATTACAGAAAAGAGATGCCATTCCATCTCTTGCATAGCAATAGAGCCAGAATTTAAAAAATATCTCATAACTACATCATAAAATACATTTAAAATCATTAGCACCATTGCAATAGCAGTTACTGTTCCAATATAATCAGCAAACTTATCGAAACCTCGCTCTAACTTTAACAACATAAAAATTCCTTTTGGGTATTCTTTAAATAATTAAGATAAATATATATCTTCTATATTTATCTCAAGTATTATATATGTAATCCCCTGAGAAGGGGATTATTTAAGATATTTTACAAATTATCTTTTAGGTATAAATAGTCAGACATTTTAGTCCACTCTCTAGCTTTCTTTTGATAAGCTTTTTGTGAATCTAAGATCTCTTTTAATAGTGGTTGACCTTCTGTTTTTTCAACAAGTAGTTCTTCATTTGCTTTTTTCATAGCATCCATAACTTCTTTAGGGAAAGTTTTGATTTTGATATTTGGATATTCAGGTCCAATTTTTGACCAAGCTTCTGAACTCATATGATAATTTTCAATATACATATCATAAGCACTTAATCTAATAGCTGTGATTAATATTTGTTGTAAATCTTTTGGTAATTTATTGAATTTTCTTTCATTTACTAAAAACTGTAATTCAGTTGCTGGCTCATGCCATCCTGTATAATAAAAAGGAGCAATTTTATGGAATCCCATATTTACATCCATTCCAGGTCCAACCCATTCTAAAGCGTCAATAGTTCCTCTTTCTAATGAAGTATATAACTCTCCTGAAGGAATATTAGTAACTGTTAATCCTAGTTTTGCCATAACTTCACCAGCAAATCCTGGGATTCTCATTTTAAGACCTTGTAAATCATCTAAAGATTTAATCTCTTTTCTGAACCATCCACCCATTTGACTTCCAGTGTTTCCACCAGGGAATGATAATACTTTATGTTTTTTGTATGCTTTTTTCATTAAATCCATACCACCACCATAGTAAAACCATGCATATTGTTCGGGTGTAGTCATACCAAATGGCATAGTAGTAAATGGTAAAGTATTTATATCTTTACCTTTCCAGTAATATGATGCACTATGCCCCATATCATATTGACCACCTTTAACCATATCTAAAATTCCAAAAGCAGCTTTATGCTTATTTGAAGCATCTACTCTAATGATTAATCTACCATCAGACATCTCTTCTACCATTTTAGCCATATTTTTTGGTGCATCTATAAATGGTGAGAGTGTTGGCCCCCAAGTAGTCGCTAATTTCCATTTATATACTTTTTTTGCCATAGCAGAAGTTCCAAGTCCTGCAAGTAATGCAGTTGCTACAAGTAGTTTTGTTGTCTTCCCAAACATATTCATTTGATCTCCTTAAATTTTGTCTTAGAAAAAGTTTAACGGCACAGTATGAAATTAGTATGATATTTTATAAAAATTTTTGAAAAAAACCCCAAAAAATCGGGGTTTTTAACATATGTTCACTTGAAATGGAGTAATGCTATTTTGGTGCTATTTTTGACCAATTAGTCTATTGGAACAACAGGATTCAAACTTGCTGTATTATGTAAAAAGTGTCTATGCTTTTCAAATTGATCAATTATATCAATTACAATAGCATCTTCATCATAACCATAAATATCATAAGCTGTGTTTCCATCTTGTAAATAAACTTCTACTCGTGAATATTTTTTTTGTTCTTTTGTAGGATTAATTGATTCTGGATACGCATACGTTGGTGTGTCATAATTTCGTGTACGAACTTCATAAATAAAGTCAAAATCTAAAGAGTGCTCAACTCTTAAAGTTGATATAGCATTTACTTCATCATGTACAATCTCAGAATCCCATGAATAAGTAGCTAATTCTTCTTTTACGGTTTTCATAGCTGATATTACATCTTCATTTATAAATCTTTTCGCTTCTAAACGATTTGGAAATTCAATAATTCTATTAAGTCTTACTTTCCATGTACCACTTATTTTTCCATGACGACCTGCATTCATATGGTGTTTTAAACTTTCATTTCTAATTGTTTCAAGTTTTAAGGCTTTGTATAAGCCCCAGGCTGCAATTAACATAATAATAGCAAATGGAAGGGCAACTATTATGGAAGCTGATTGTAAAGCACCTAATCCACCTGCTAGAAGTAATGCAATGGCAACCAATCCTTCAGTTAAAGCCCAAAAAATTCTTTGCCAAACAGGATTATCATCTTTTCCACCTGATGCTATTGTATCAATTACAAGAGAAGCAGAATCTGATGAAGTTACAAAGAAAACAGCAATTAGTATTACTGCAACAATAGAAGTAAATCCAGAAAAAGGAAAGTGTTCTAAAAATTTGAAAAGTGCTGTTGAAACATCATTTGAAACAGCAGTTGGTAATACGGTAAATCCATCATGAATAATAGCATCCAAAGCACTGTTTCCAAATACTGTCATCCAAATAAATGTAAATCCAGTTGGAACAAATAATACTCCAATTACAAATTCTCTAATAGTTCTTCCTCTTGAAACTCGTGCTATAAACATACCAACAAAAGGAGCCCAAGCAACCCACCATGCCCAATAGAATAAAGTCCATGAACCTGTCCAAGAAATTTTATCATAAGCATATTGGTTAAATGTCATAAAAACAACTTCTGATAAATATGAACCAATATTTTGAATATAAGCACTTAGTAAGAAGAAAGTAGGTCCTGCAATAAATACAAATAGAAGTAAAAAACTAGCTAAATAAAGATTTAGCTCTGATAATCTTTTAACTCCACCATCTAAGCCTAAAACAACAGAAATAGTTGCTAGTCCTGTAATAAAAGAGATTAATATTATTTGAGAAGTAATCCCTATTGGAATATCAAATAAATAGTTTAATCCTGAATTTATCTGTAAAACACCAAAACCTAAAGATGTAGCAACACCAAAAACTGTTCCTAAAACAGCAATAGTATCAACACTATGTCCAATACCGCCATAAATTCTTTCTCCAATTAAAGGATATAAAGCTGATCTAATTGATAAAGGTAATCCATGTCTAAATGAAAAATATCCTAAAACCAATCCAACTAAAGCATAAATAGACCAAGCATGAATTCCCCAGTGGAAAAATACTATATTCATAGCCATTTTTGCAGATTCTATACTCTCTTTTGTTCCCGTTGGTGGAGCAACATAATGCATTACTGGTTCAGCAACACCCCAGAACATAAGTCCAATTCCCATTCCTGCTGAAAATAACATAGCAAACCAAGAAAAGTTTGTATATGCAGGTTTTGAATGATCTGGACCTAATTTGAATTTACCAAAAGGTGAAATTGCTAAAAAAAGTACAAAAAGTACAAAGATTCCGACACTTAGCATATAAAGCCAACCAAATTTATCTGCTATAAAATTTTTAACTGAACTAAAAGTTCCATTAGCTAGTTCTGGGCTTATCATAGTAAAAAGCACCAATAATATTATAAATAATACTGATGGTATAAATACTGGTTTTAACATTGTAGTTTTAAAATTATTACTCATTAGTTTCCTTTTTTAATCTGTTTTAAAAATGTATCCCGTATCTACGACAGTTTGAATATAATCTTTTTTTACTATAATTCTCAATCTTCTTATTAAAGATCTTACAGATTCAATCGAAGCAAATGTTCCTTCCCAAACATAATTTTCAATTGCCTCATAAGTAAGCACTTGATTTAATTTTGTTAAAAAAAGATTCATAAGTAACCTCTCTTTTTTTGTTAAATGGTGGGATTGTCCATCAATAGAAATAATAGAAGATTTGTAATCAAAGAAGCAATTTGTATCAAAATTGATTACATGGTCTTTTATTTGACAAAGTCTTTCAATTTTTATTTCTAATTCATCTATAAAGAAGGGTTTCTTTAAATAATCATTACATCCAAAGTCATATGATTGTTTTATTATATCAAGTTCAACTGTGGCACTTATTATAATGACCGGAACTTCAGGGTAAAATTCTCTAATTCGCTTTAAAATCTTGACTCCATCGACATTTGGAACATTTATATCTAAGATAAAACAGCTAAATCCTTCTGTTACATTATCATAAGCTTCTTGCCCATCAATAAAACTAAATACTTTATAGCCTTTTAATTCAAGTCTTTTTTTTATTGTTAAATTTAGTTTTTTATTGTCTTCTAGCAGTAGTATTTTCATATTAGATTCCTTTATTATGAGGTAGTTTTAGTGTAAAAATAACATTTTCATCTTTATTTTGAACGCTAATAATCCCTTGCATTTTATCTTCAATAATAACTTTTGCCATATATAAGCCAAAGCCCGTACCATCTTTTTTAGTTGTGAAATAAGGTTCAAATATTTTATCAATAATATTTAAATCAATATTTCCCCCATCATCTGCAATCTCAATTGTGGTAAATTGTTCACAATTTGTAATATTAATAGTAATATTTGATTTATGATTAGGATTTTTTTCAACAATTTTATTTTTTGCATTATTAATCAAATTTAAAAGAACTTGCTTAAATTCATTTTCATAACCATATATCAAAAGTTCCTTTTTTTGATAATCATGATTAAAATGTATATTTATATTTGAATAGAAAATCTGTTTTCCAATGATTTCAAAAATCTCTTCAAAGGATTTTCTAATTGAAAAAAGCTTTTTCTTAGTGGAAGGTTTTAAGAAGTTCCTAAAATCACTTAATGTTTGTGACATATATTTTATTTGTACCATTGAATCTTTTACAAAATTTTCCACATCGACATTTTTTAATTCATCTAATAAAAATGATGTTTGAATATCTTGAACTTGAGCCGATAACTCAACAAGAGGTTCATTCCATTGGTGGGCAATTGCTGCTACCATATCTCCCATTTCGGCTAATTTTCCTTGTTGTATTAGAAATTGCTTTTGTTGAATTCTTTCTGTTATATCATCCATAATACAAACAATTCCCCCAATAGAACCATCATTATGTAAATAAACAGCTTTATTTATAATAATATGCTTCATATGGTTATTTGATAAATGAAAAGTAACTTCTGCTGTATTTGTACCTAAAGTTTTAAGTAATTCTTTATCAATTATTTCATTCTTTTTTGCAATATCAGGAGCAAAAAAATCGTGGGCTGTTTTTCCAATAACATCTTTTTTAGGGATACTTATTAATTTTGAGAAGGCCTTATTGCAACCTAGAAATTTTCCATCTCTATTTTTATAATAAATTGGATTTGGCAAAGTATCAAGAAGAACTTTATCAAATTTAATTCTATTTTGTAAATCTTTTTCTACAATTTTTCTTCTATTTATATTTGCTTTCATTGAAAATAAGATTACTAATAAAATAGCAATTATTATAATGGTACTTACTACAAGTTTAGTATATTTTCTTATAAAACTATGTGGTTGATTTATTATTGTGTATTTTTTAACAACTTTTTTAACATCTAAATTAAATCTATTTAGTTCTTTATAATCAAAAAGGTATTTATTTGGTGATTTTTCTAAAATTGGTATATCTTCAATATTTACACCTTTTAAGACTTTTAAAGCCATCTTTGCCACCGCATCACCTTGTGCTGAAGCTGAAGTCATAAGTCCACCAATTACTCCATAATCTAAATAAAAATCCCATAAACCATAGATAGGAATTTGGCTAAATTTTCTAATTTCTTCTAAACTTTGTTTATAAGTAAAATACTTTCCTGCTTTATCTTTGAAAAGTAAAACTAATAAAATGGCTGTATCACTTCCTGCTCTTTTTATTTTATTTTGAAGATTTTGAATATTTATATTATCAACATATTCAATCTCAACTTTTTTTGAATATTTCTCAATAAGAGGTCTTAACTCTCTTTCAACAGCAGAACCAGTTTTTGAACGGTCATTTATAATTAGTAATTTTTTTAATTTTGGTTGTAACTCTAGTATAAGTTTAAAGTTTTTTTCCAAATCAACTTGCTCTACAACTCCTGACATATTGTATTTCATAAAGTTTTCATTAAGTAAAGTTTTATCAAAATCATTAATTCCTGTAAAAAGTACAGGAAGATCCTTAAATAGATAATCATAATATTTAATTGTAAATTCAAGAGCATTATCATCACTTACAATTAATAAATCAAAATGTCTTTTTGATAATTGTTCTTTAAAAAGTGAAGCTAGTTTTTCAAAATATATAGGTCCTACAACTCTTTTTGTATCCATGTATAAAGTTGTAAGTTCAATATCTCCATTTTTTTTGAAATTTTTTTCAATAGCAAGGGAGATATCATCAGTCCACTTATATCCTTTGTGATAAGAGTGAAGTAATAATACCTCTTTATTTTGTGCATACAAGAAGTTTATAAGAAGTAGAATGAAGATTAATGATTTTTTCATTCTAAATTGTATCATTATTCTACAAAAATTACATATCCTGATTTAGGACCATGAGCTCCAATGACTAAGGATTGCTCAATATCAGCTGTTTTAGAAGGACCGCTTACAAAAACTCCATAAGAAGCTTGATTAAAAGAAATTAGTTCATATGCTTCATGCATATTATTAAGTATTGAGTTTTTATCAACTACAATTACAATATTTTGTGCAATAAAATATAAACTTCTATGTCGGTTTTCTTTATTTTTTATCCAAACAGCACCATTTTCAGCAACTGCAAACTCTCCTTTTACAATAGCTAAGTCTACATCTTTTAAGTTATGAGCATCATCTTGATTATTTGAATCAAAATTTCCTAAAGTACACTCTTCAACTATTGAAACAATTTGTTTTTCTTCTTTATACAATCCTTTTATTGTTTCATCTAGTTCTTCTTTTTTTATAAAAAGTGCTTTTCCTCCGACACTTTCGAGCATAGTTGAAAATTTTGCATACTTATCTTCAAATTTAATTCCAAAGTTGCTATATGTAGGAAGCATGGTATCTTCTACAATATTATTGCTTTTTATATTTTGAAGTATTTGTTCTTTGCTAGTCATTTTTTAGTCCTTCTTTATATAAATCTTTAAAACTTTTTTTAGGCATTGTTGGTAAATCTCTTTGTTTACCCCAAACATTAAATTTATTATAAATCATTGCTTTTGGAAGTAAGGGAACTATTTTTCTTGCAATTTTTCCTAATAAATCAAATAAGGCTGGTTTCTTCATTATCCAAACAGCAGCTTGCATAGAGAAAACTTTTTTAGAAGATATAATTCCTTTTTCTCTTAAATCTTGTCTATGGGTATAAAGTTGTGAATCAAGATCAATTTTGACAGGGCATACATTTGTACAAGAACCACATAAAGTACAAGCAAAAGACAGGGTCTTGAAATCTTTTGGTGCTCTAAAAGTTGATAAACTTGAACCAATTGGTCCAGGAATTACATATTCATACGAGTGGCCACCACTTCTTCTATATATAGGACAAGTATTCATACAAGCCCCACATCTAATACAATTTAGTGCTTTTTGATAACTCTCACTTCCTAAAAATGGACTTCTTTTATTATCTACAATAATAATATGTAATTCTCCACCTTCTATGGGACCATGAAAATGTGAAGTATATGAAGTAATAGGTTGTCCTGTAGCACTTCGTGCTAATAATCTTGTAAATACAGATAAATCTTTTAATCTTGGAATTATTTTTTCTATTCCCATTGAAGCAATATGAAGTTTAGGAACATTTGCTCCCATATCTGCATTTCCTTCATTTGTACAAACTACAACTCCTCCTGTTTGAGCAATTGCAAAGTTAACACCTGTTAATCCAGCTTCAGCAGTTAAAAAATCTTCTCGTAAACTAGCCCTTGCAGCTCTTGTTAGATAAGTAGGATCATCATTTCCTTTTTGGGTACCTAAATGCTTATGGAAAGTATCAGATACATCAGATTTTTTTAAATGAATTGCTGGAAGAACAATATGAGAAGGTGGTTCTTCTCTTAACTGAACAATTCTCTCTCCTAAATCTGTATCAATTACTTCAATCCCTTTAGCTTCTAGATATGGATTTAGATGACACTCTTCTGTTAACATAGACTTTGATTTTACTAATTTTTTTACATTTTTAGCTTTTAAAAGTTTATGAACTATTTCGTTATGTTCTTGGGCATCTTTTGCCCAATGAACTTTTATACCTTTTTTTATTGCATTTTCTTCAAATTCTAGTAAATATTTATCAAGATTAGCCATTGTATGAGTTTTTATTTGATCAGCAAATGCTCTTAATTGTTCCCATTCGGGTAGAGATTTTGAAGCTAAATCTCTTTTTTCTCTTACAAACCATAACGCCTTATCATGCCAATGCATTCTCTCATCGTTTGCTACAAATTTTGCTGCTTTTTCTGGATGGTTGTTTTGATGTTCATTTGTGCTCATTTTAAAACTCCCCTGCTAAGATTTCAGTTATATGCATAACTTTTACAGCTTCATTATCTCTATTTATAATTCCTTCCATGTGCATTAAACAGGACATATCCGCCCCTGTGATTATTTGTGCTTGTGCTTGAACGTGGTCTTTTATTCTATCTTTTCCCATTGCTACGGAAATCGCTTCTTCTGTTACACAAAAAGTACCTCCAAATCCACAACACTCATCATCTCTTTTTAAATCAACAATTTCTATATCTTTTACAAGTGAAAGTAGGTTTTTTAATTTATTTAAAGGTGGAACATTAAGTTCAGTAGGTGTTCCTAATCCTAAACCTCTATGTCCATGGCATGAGTTGTGAACTCCCACCTTATAAGGGAAAGATACATCAAGTTTTTCTATTTTTATAATATCATGTAAAAATTCACAAACTTCATAAATAGAGGTTTTTACTTTATTATAGTCTTTATCATCAGCTTCAAAAAATGGTTCATAGTGATCTTTTACCATCGTAACGCATGATCCTGTAGGAGCTACAATATAATCATATTTTTTAAAAATGTTTACAAATTTTAATGCTAAAGATTTCATATCTTTAGAACATCCCGAATTTGCCATTGCTTGTCCGCAACATGTTTGTTCAAGTGGGTAGTCAACATCTAAATCTAAATTTTTTAAAAGTTTTAATGTTGCAACACAACTTTTTGGATATAACTCATTCATAAAACAAGGAATAAATAGTCCAATCTTCATACTTTCTCCTTAAAATCACTCTTCTTTTTATAATTGTAATAGTTTAGTATGAAAAAGTTATGATATTTATTTTCTTAATAAGACTGTAGAATCATTATCAAGATAGTTATTTTTTACAAATATTTTATCTGTTAGTGTTTTGCAATAAGTTTCTACTTCTTTTGAAGATATTTTTTGAAAGGACTCTTGCGTTAGAAAATTAAATATAAAACCTTTTTGACTAGATTCAAAGCATTTAGCAATAGCTAAAAAGAACTCTTTTCTAGTTAATAAATTTAGAGACCCACTACAAAATAAGTAATCAGCTTTTGGAATATCATCTTTTAAAATATCACATACTAAAAAGTTATTATCTTGATGTTTTTGTGAAGCTATATTTATCATAAACTCCTCACAATCAAGACCTAAATAGTTTTTTACCTTAATATTTTGTTCTTTTAAGAAAATTAAATAGTCTCCAAATCCACATCCTATATCAATAATTGATGAATTTTCGATATTTTCAATATATTTTGTAATTACTTCAAATCTTATAAATTGTGTTTCTTTTGAGTTCCAATGAACTCCTTCTGCATTTATTCCATGTTTTTTGTAAGCTTTACTATAAAATTGATTATTTAAAGAAAGCATATTTCTATTTTTTTTGTTTTTCTTGGCTTTTTTAATTTTTTACCTTTTCTATAGTAACACCATTATCTTTAATAAATTTAGATACGACCTCTGAGTTTGTGTGCTCGTATCCTTTATCATAAACAATTCTTTTAATTCCCGCTGCGATTAGGTTCTTTGAGCATTCGCTACATGGTTCTAATGTAACATAAATTGTACTATCTTCTATACTTATTCCTTTTCTTGCAGCCCATATAATAGCATTCATCTCTGCATGAATTTCATAAGTTTTAGACCAGTCATGATGTTCTTTTGTATATTTGTCTTCCCAATGTGAACTACAATTTGTATATCCTGTTGGTGTTCCGTTGTATCCTGTTGATAAGATTCTTCCATCTTTTACAATTACCGCACCTACTTGTTTTGAAACACATTTTGAGGCGCTTGCAATTTCATGTGCGATATTTATAAAGTTTTTATCACTGATCATTTTGTATCCTAAGCTTAGTGTTTGATTTATTACATATAAATTGCAATAAAGTTGTCAAAAAATAAATTCTTTGATTTTTTCATATTTCTATTGATTTTACACTAGTTTTTAATAGTTTTTGATAAAAAAAGATTGAATTTTGCAAAATTTGCAAAATAAGTAAAAGATTTTATAACAAAAATTATGGTATTATTTCCAAAATTTGAGAAAAAAGGTTAAACATGGATTTTAAAGAGATAAAAGAATTAATTAGAGTATTTGATAAAAGTGAATTGAATAAATTAAAAGTAAAAGATGGAGATTTTGAGATTTCTATGCAAACAGGATTTGAAAGTGGAACTGTAGTGTCAGCTGCCCCTGTTGCAGCACCAGCACCAGTTGCAGCTCCTGTTGCAGCACCAGTTACTGAAGCAGCTCCTGCTTGTGCTATTTTAGGAGAAACTATTAATTCACCTATGGTTGGAACTTATTATGCTTCACCATCTCCTGAATCACCTGCATTTGTAAAAGCTGGGGATACTGTAAAAAAAGGTCAAACTTTATGTATCTTAGAAGCTATGAAAATTATGAATGAAGTTGAAGCAGAATTTGATTGTAAAATTGTAAATGTTCTTGTTCAAGATGGAAACCCTGTTGAATATGATATGCCAATTTTTGTTATTGAAAAATTGTAAAAGTTTTAGCTATGGCAGAAATAAAAAAGATATTAATAGCAAACAGAGGAGAAATAGTTCAAAGAGCAATTAGAACTATTAGGGAAATGGGTAAGAAGTCTGTTGCAGTTTATTCTGCTGGAGACAAAAATGCCTCTTATTTAAAACATGCAGATGAGGCTATTTGCATTGGTGATGTTAAATCTATTGATTCATATTTAAATATCCCAGCAATTATAACAGCAGCAGAAATTACAGGTTGTGATGCAATTTTCCCAGGATATGGTTTTTTATCTGAAAATCAAGATTTTGTAGAAATTTGTAGACTTCATGATGTTAAATTTATCGGACCTTCTGTAGAAGTTATGGAAAAAATGGCTGATAAATCAAAAGCAAAAGAAGAGATGATTAGAGCTGGAGTTCCTGTTGTTCCTGGAAGTGATGGTGCTGTTCATTCTGTTGAAGAAGGTAGAATTGTAGCTGCTGAGATTGGATATCCAATTATGGCAAAAGCTGCCGCTGGTGGTGGTGGTAGAGGAATGAGACTTGTTAATGATGCATCTGAATTCGATCAACTATTTATGGCAGCTTCTTCTGAAGCTTTAGCTGCATTTGGTGATGGAACTATGTATCTTGAAAGATTTATTAATAATCCAAGACATATAGAAGTTCAAGTTATTGGAGATTCTCATGGGAATGCTATTCATATTGGTGAAAGAGATTGTTCACTTCAAAGAAGACATCAAAAAGTAATTGAAGAATCACCTGCGATTTTATTAAATGATGAAACAAGAGCACATTTACATAAAGTTGCTATTGATGCAACTAAATATTTAAAATATGAAGGTGCTGGAACTTTTGAATTCTTAGCAGATGATAAACAAAATATTTATTTTATGGAAATGAATACAAGACTTCAAGTTGAGCATCCTGTTTCTGAAATGGTATCAGGGCTTGATATAGTTGAATGGATGATAAAAGTTGCCCAAGGTGAAGAATTACCTAAGCAAGAAGAAATTAAATTTAGTGGTCATGCTATTGAAGTAAGAATTACAGCTGAAGATCCAAATTCATTTTTACCAAGTCCAGGAAAAGTAACACAATGGATGGTTCCTGGTGGAAGAAATGTAAGAGTAGACTCTCATGTTTACGCAGGATATGATGTTCCTCCATATTATGACTCAATGATTGGAAAATTAATTGTTTGGGGTAGAGATAGACAAAAAGCAATTAATATTATGAAAAGAGCTTTAAATGAATTTGAAGTTGAAGGAATTAGAACAACTCTTCCATTCCACAAAAAAATGATGGAAAATGTTGATTTTATTTCAAATAATTACGATACAAAATATTTAGAAAACTACAAGTCTTTAGACCAACTTTAGACTAAATCTTAATAAAATAAAAAGAGTAGGTATTAACCTACTTTTTTTATCAAAGCTTAAATTTATATTAAACTAGATATAATCCGCCAAATCATACACATTTATATACTATATTTACTTTGAGTTTCGAATTTCAAAGCCTGCTTTATGACTTGAGCAACCAGTTTTTTAACTAAAATTTATTTAGAATCAGAAGTTTATAACCGTGTATTTTTTAAATCTTATATGCCAAGATGGTATAAATACACAAAAGGTAACAAATGACTTTTAAAGACTTTAATTTTAAAGAAAAATTACAACAATCGATTGACCACGCAGGTTTCAAAGAACCAAGTCCAATTCAAAAAGACGCAATTCCTGTAGTTTTACAGGGTAAAGATATGGTTGGCCAAGCACAAACAGGTACAGGAAAAACAGCAGCATTTGGACTTCCAATTATTAACATGATGAAAGGTAACGCTGGTGTTGAAACTATAGTTATTGTTCCAACAAGAGAACTTGCAATGCAAGTATCAGACGAACTTTTCAGATTTGGTAAAAATTCAGGAATGAATACAGCAACTGTTTATGGTGGGCAATCTTACTCTATGCAGTTAAAAAATATAGATAGAGCATCAATTATTGTTGCAACTCCAGGAAGATTAATAGACCTTCTAAAAACTAAGAAAATTGATATTAAACCTTCTTTCGTAGTTTTAGATGAAGCTGATGAAATGTTAGATATGGGATTTCTTGATGATATAAAAGAAATTTTTAATTATTTTCCAAAAGAAAGACAAACATTATTATTTTCTGCAACTATGCCACAAGCAATTAAAAAACTTGCACAAAATATTTTAAAAGACCCTGCATTTATTACAGTTACAAAATCAGAAATGACAAACTCTAAAATTACTCAATCATTTTATGTGGTTAATGAATATGAAAGAGATGATGCATTAATCAGACTTTATGACTTTAAAAACCCAGAAAAATCAATTATTTTTTGTAGAACAAAAAAAGAAGTTGATAGATTATCAACTTTCTTAGTTTCTCAAGGGCATATGGCAAAAGGTCTTCATGGTGATATGGAGCAAAGACAAAGAGAAGAAGTAATTAGATCATTCAAAAAAGGTGATTTAGATGTACTTATTGCAACTGATGTTGCAGCTCGTGGACTTGATGTAAATGACGTATCTCACGTATTTAATTATCATTTACCATTTGATTCTGAGTCTTATGTACATAGAATTGGAAGAACAGGACGTGCAGGTAAAGACGGTGTTGCTGTTTCAATTGTAACTCCACATGAGTTTAGAATGATTCAAAGAATCCAAAAAGATACAGGTGGAAAATTAGAAGCAAAAGTTATACCTAATATCAACTCAGTTAAAGAGAAAAAAACTAATACATTAAAATCTAAAATCAGTGAACAAAAAGTTTATGATTCTGGAATGGAATTAGTTGAATCTTTAAAAGAAGAGTTTGATTTATTAACAATTGCTCATAAATTAGCATCAATTTTAACAAATGCTACTTTTGTAAAAGGTAGTAATTACATTGGTAAATCAGAAACTGACATCGAAAGATTATTTGAAAGACTTAAAGATGGTGGTGGAGGAGATAGAGATTCTCGAGGAAAAGGCCGAGGTGGATACCGAGGTGGAAATAGAAATAGCCGTGGTGGAAGCAGAAGTGGTGGAAGCCGTGATGGTGGAAATAGAAGCGGAAGCAGAAGTGGTGGAAGCCGTGATGGTGGAAATAGAAGCGGAAGCAGAGATAGAAGTAGCGGAAGTAGAAACAATAGAGGTTAATCCCTCTTTTGTTTTGTCCTATTCTTAATAAATTTCTAATTCTTAAAATAATATCTTTCTAAAAAAAATCAATAATTTTCAATCTTTTAAAAAAATTTCCTTTATATTTATACAAAACCTTACTTTTTATCTTTTTATTTTCTAAGAAAATTAGCAAATTTGGTAATTTAACAATCCTATATTATAGAGATACAAAATAATTTAAGTATTTTAGTAATAAATAAATTAAGTTTTTTTAAAGCTTGTATAATCAAATATCCAATATAATCCTACAAAATTATGATTACGAAATAGTTACAAAAAAGGTTTACTTTGGATATAAATACGATTGATACTTTCGATAAGGCTACGGAGAAGACTCTTCCTGGTTTTGCTAAGCTTTCTCTTGGTTTGTTATTTGTCGCGTTAGTGTTTTTATGGAGTTACACTTCTTATGGAGATGTCCCTAATAATACGTTTCTAATCTTAGGTGCTGTCTTTGGTGCTTATATGGCAATGAACATTGGTGCAAATGATGTTGCCAATAATGTTGGTCCTGCTGTTGGTTCTAAAGCTATGACTCTTATGTGGGCAATTATAATAGCAGCAGTCTTTGAAGCACTTGGAGCTTTTATAGCAGGTGGTGAAGTTGTTAAGACTATTAAAAAAGGAATTATTGACCCAGCTTTAATTACAAATCCTGAAATATTTATTTGGGCTATGACAGCTGCTTTATTTTCTGCTGCTTTATGGCTTAATTTTGCAACTTCTATTGGTGCTCCTGTTTCAACTACTCACTCTATAGTAGGAGGAGTCATGGGATCTGGAATTGCAGCTGCTGGATTCTCTATTGTAAACTGGGGAACAATGGGAAAAATTGCTATGTCTTGGATTATTTCTCCTGTTCTTGGAGGTGTTATAGCCGCACTTTTCCTCTTTTTTATAAAGAAAAAAATAATGTATAAAAAAGATATGGTCTCATCTGCAAAAATATTTGTACCTTATTTAATCTCTTTAATGACTTGGGCTTTCTCTACTTATCTTATTTTAAAAGGTTTTTCAAAACTTGTTAAACTTGATTTTTTAACAGCTGCTGGAATTGGCTTTATTATTTCAATAATTGCATATATTTTAGTAAAACCTTTAGTAATTAATGCTGCTAATAAAATAGAAAATACAAGATACGGTGTGAATTCTTTATTTACTATTCCTCTTATCTTTGCAGCTGCTTTATTATCATTTGCTCATGGTGCCAATGATGTTGCAAATGCTATTGGACCTTTGGCTGCAATTAATGATGCAGTTGTTAACTCAGGAATTTCTACAGATGTTGATATTCCATTTTGGGTTATGTCTGTTGGGGCAATTGGTATAGCAATTGGACTTGCTTTATATGGACCAAAACTTATTAAAACTGTTGGTTCAGAAATTACGGAACTTGATCAAGTAAGAGCTTTTGCTATTGCAATGGCTGCTGCTTGTACTGTTATCTTAGCTTCACAACTTGGACTTCCTGTTTCTTCAACTCATATTGCAGTTGGGGGAGTTTTTGGTGTTGGATTTTTAAGAGAGTATTTGGATTCTAGTGAAAGTAAGTTTATTTCAAATACAAGAAAAAAATTCAAAAAAGATAAAAAAGAGTTAGATTCATATGCTCATGAACTTGTAAAATTAGAAAAATTAGAAAAAAAATCTAAGATTGAATATATGAGAATTGCTGAATTATACAAAACAATTGAAGATAAAGTTGAACTTGTAAAACAAGAAAAGAAAGAGTTTAAAATTGCTAAAAGAGTTAAATATGTGAAAAGAGATGCAGTTAAAAAAATTATTGCTGCATGGGTTATTACTGTTCCCGCTGCTGCTTTACTTTCTGGATCTATTTTCTTTATGATAAAAGGGATTATGTTACCTTAAAAGCTTACAAACTACTATTCTATGATAAAATTCTTTTTTTTTTAAAGGAATTTTCATAGAAGCATTACTCTCTGTTGCAACAATTTATCTTTTTATTATCATTGGATTTATTTTTAAAAGAGTATTTAAAAATGATGTGAATGAAAGAAGTTTTGTTTTACTAAATTTATATTTCTTACAACCTATACTTATTTTTTGGGGACTAACAAGAGCTCCTCTTGATGAAAAGTTTATTAGTACACCTTTAATCTATTTTCTAATAATTTTTATTACTTTGATTATTGGATATTTTTATTCAAGAAAAGCTTTTAGAGATAATCAAGATAAATCAATTTTTATGGCCTCTTCTTTAGTTGGAAATACAGGAAACTTAGGAATTCCACTGGGAATTGCCCTTTTTGGAATACAAAGTGTTCCTTATACTTCTATTCTTAATATTGCCAATATATTTTTTATCTACATTTTTTCTGTTTATTTTTTCGCAGGAGATAAATTCAAATTTATAGATGCATTAAAAGAAATATTTAAAATACCTGCTATTTGGTTTACCGTTCTAGCTCTTGGCTTTAATTATAATAACTTTGAGCTAAACCCTGCTTTTGATAAAGTATTCACTATGGGAGCCTATACAGCTATTGTAATGCAATTGATAATTTTTGGTGTATTTATGTCAAAAGTAAAAGTAAAAACAGCAAATTGGAGACTTTCACTAAATATATCTTTATTTAAACATATTGTTTTACCCCTTGTTGGTTTATTTGTTATTTTATATTTTGATGTTGAAGCTTTTCTTGGAGCAATTATCTTTTTAGAGCTTATTGTACCTCTTGCTGTGAATAACGTAAATATTGCTTCTTTATATAATTGTAAACCTATTGATGTTACTTTCTCTATTTTAATTTCAAGTTTAATTTTTATTGTGTTTATTTATGGATATATTTTGATTATTAATAAGTATTTTGGATTATAAGATGTGTGGAATTTTAGGAACAAACTTTATAAGTACAGATTTTAACTCTGCTTTAGAGCATTTAAATAATAGAGGACCTGATTATTCCTCTTTTACTAAAATAGAAAATAAAATGTTTGGACATACAAGATTAGCGATTATTGATTTAGATAATGAAGCAAATCAACCTATGGTGTATGATGAAATTTTAATAGTTTTTAATGGTGAGATTTATAATTATAAAGAGTTAATAAAAGAAGAAAATCTTCTTTGTAAAACAGCCTCTGATACAGAGGTTATAATTAGGCTTTATCAAAAATATGAAGAATCATTTTTAAATAAATTGAATGGAATGTTCTCTTTTTGTCTTTACGATATAAAAAAACAAAAGTACTTCTGTTCAAGAGATAGATATGGGAAAAAGCCATTTTTTTATTATTATAAAGATAATAAATTTATTTTTTCAAGTTCAATACAAGCAATTATAAAAATACTAGGAACTACTCCTTCTTTAAATAAAGTTGCTTTATCTCAATATATGCAATATTTTGTAAGCCTAGGTGAGAACACTTTTTATAAAGATATTGAAGCTTTAGAAGCAGCTACTTATTTTACCCTTGAAGCAAAAAATGAAAGTAATATTAATAGTGAAATAAAGAAAAAGAAATTTTATAAAATTAATACCTACAAAAAAATAAAAACTGAAGAAGAAGCTTTAACTGGTATAGAGGACTTACTTTTCAAATCTGTAGAATCAAGACTTACAGGTGATGTTGAAGTTGGAAGTTTGTTAAGTGGAGGGATTGATAGTTCTTTGATTTCTTCTTTATATACTAAAATTAGTGGAAAAAGAATTAATACTTTTTCAATAGGCTATGATGAATATAAAAACTATTGTGAACTTGATTATGCTCAAATTACAGCAAAACATATAAACTCAAACCATACTCCACTTTCTATATGTAAAAATGATTTTATAAACTATTTTGAAGATACCTTAACAGCCCTTGAAGAACCTCATGCCGATAGTGCAGCAATTCCTTTAAATATATTAACAAATAAAATTCACAAAAGTGGAATAAAAACTGTTTTAAGTGGAGAAGGTAGTGATGAAATTTTTTTGGGCTATGATAATTATGCTAAGTTTTTAAGATATTACGAATTTGAAAAAACCTTGTCTAGTGGACAAAATGAGTTTTTAAATTCAATTATAAGTGCTTTACAAAATAATACAAAAGAGAGTGAATACTTAAGAAGAATCGTTAAAAAACAGACTTTATATAACTCTTTTGGGGAAGTATATTCAGATATTCAAAAGAAAAAATTATTTAAAAAAGTACCTACTTTTAAACCTGAAAAAACAAAAAAAGATCCTGTTGATTGGATGAGTTATATTGACTTAAAAATTTGGTTAGGGGAAGCTTTATTAAGTAAAGTGGATAGAATTTCTATGCATAATTCTTTAGAAGTTAGAACGCCATTTTTAGATTATCGTTTAGTGGACTATCTTTTTTCTATTGATTCAAAACTAAAAGTTGGGAATACTAATAAATACTTACTTAAAAAAATTGCTTCAAAATATATTCCTGAGACTATAATCAATAGAACAAAAAAAGGTTTTAATTCTCCTTTTAATGAGTGGATTCATGAAGAGTATGGAGATTCTATACTAGCTTGTATTTTAAAAGTTAATAATGAAACAAATCTATTTAATGAAGAGTATATAAAACAGATTTATTCATTATCAAAAAATAGAAAATTTAAACAGCACTTGTGGTCACTATTTATTTTCTCACGCTGGTATGAAAAAACTTACCTTTGATTGGCTAATAAGTTCTAAAAATATATAATATCATTTCATTTTAAAGAATATCAAAGACAAAGTAGATATTATTCGAAGATGAATTAAGGAAAGTAGTATGAATTTATTAATCCCTGTAGATTGTAATAGTAGGCATGAAGCTTTGATTACTACACTTGATAGTTCAAAAGATTGGGCTTTTGTAGAGCTTGAAGATGGACAAATTATTGAGTGTAAGTTTTATAAAGATAGAAAAGATATTGAAGCTTGGGTTGAAACTGTTGTAGTAATAAATGAATTAGAGTATATTTGGCAATTTCAAGAAGATGGAATTGCTGTATTAGTAGCTCCCACACAAAGAAGTATAGATGAAATTGTTGAGGCATTTTTATTTAGTGAACTTCACGATTTAAGTGTATAAAACTAAAAAGTTTTATACACTTATTTTTAAATAATCTGACCGTGTAGCTCAGTTGGTAGAGCACTTCGTTGACATCGAAGTTGTCAGCAGTTCGAATCTGCTCATGGTCACCATTCTATTTTATTTTTATTTCTCTCAAAAAATTATTTTATTTTTAAAAATCATGAAAATTTAAGCTAAAAAATTAAGCTATATTTAACCAAAAGGTGCAAGTTTAAAGACTTTGACACGATATGTTTGACATTGTGAATATAATGATGTAAAATATAATAAAAATTATTTAGGATGTTTATGAGCGATACCATTCATTATTATGAAGATGTTTTTAATAATATAGATGAACCTATTCTTTTGATGGAGGGTAATTTATTTATATATGCAAATACAGCTGCTCTAAATTTTTTTAATATGTCCTCAAAAGAAGATTTACTTTTATTACACCCTTCCCAATTGTCTCCTAAATATCAAGAAGATGGAGAACTGTCTTCTGTAAAATCAAATAGAATGATTGAAATTTGTTTGGAGCAAAATGGTCATAGTTTTGAATGGTTATCTAAAACTATTGATGGTAAAACCTTCACTATTGCAGTTAATTTAAAGAAAATACATATTAATAATAAAGAGCTTATTCAATGTGTTATAAAAGATTTAGGAAATATAAAAAAACTTGAAAGAGATTTATCAAAATATAAAAAACTAGTTGAACAAAAAGATGATTATATTAATCAAATAAATCAAAACTTATCAACAAATAGTGATAATAATGAAAACTTAATAGAATCATTACTTTTATTAGAAGAGTACAAAAAAGCCTTAGATGAAAGTTCAATCGTATCAAAAAGTGATTTAGATGGAAATATTACTTATGTAAATGAAAAATTTTGCGAAAGTTCAGGATATACAAAAGAAGAACTAATTGGAAATAATCACAGAATAGTAAAGCATCCTGATACTCCAAAAGAATATTTTGTTAGTTTGTGGAAAACACTAAGAAGTAAAAAAATATTTAAAGGTATTGTAAAAAATAAAAAGAAAAATGGAGATGCCTATTATATAGATTCTACTATTATTCCTATTTTAGATAAAAACAATGAGATAGTTGAGTATATAGCTATTAGAAATGATATTACTTCTTTATTTGAAAAAGAGAAAATGATTTATGAGCAATTTATTGATGACTTGACTCTTTTGCCAAATAGACAAAAATTTTTAGAGGATTTAAAATATTCTATAAATCCGAATTTAGCATTAATTAATATTGATAGATTTAGAGATATAAATAACTCTTATGGTATAAAAATTGGAGATAAAATACTAAAAGTTTTTGCAAAAAGACTAGTAATGTTTAAAAGCAAAAATTTAAATGCCTATAGAATCTCAGGGGATGTATTCGCTTTTCTTTCATTTGGTAAATTCAAAACAAATGAATTATATAAAACTTGTAATAACCTAACTACTATGTGTGATAAAGAGAGTTTTATAATAGATGATTATGTTTTTGATATTTCTTTTACAGTAGGAATTGCAGATACTAGTCATAAGTTATTAACCCATGCAGAAGTAGCTTTATTTTGGGCTAAACAAATAAATGTTGATATAGCTGTTTTTGATAAAGAATTGCCAATATATAAAGACTTAAAAAAGAATATTGAATTAACAAAAGAGATAAAACAAGCTTTGAAAACTGATAATATCTTGATGTATGCTCAAGAAATCATTGATAATAAGACAAAAGAAGTAAAATATGAAGTTCTTATGAGAATGAGAAATAGTAAAGGAAAAATAATTTCACCTTTTGTATTTTTAGAACATGCAAAAAGAGCAAGGTTTTATCCTCAAATGACGAATAAAATTATAGAGAAATCATGCGAATATTTTAAAAATAAAGATATTGTCTTTTCTATAAATTTAATGATTGATGATATAAAGAATGAAAAAACAATTAATTACTTATTTAATAAATTAATAGAGACAAAGACCGCAAATAAGGTTATTTTAGAAATTGTAGAATCAGAAGGAATAGAAAAATTTGAAGAGGTTGGAGATTTTATAAGAAAAGCAAAATTAATAGGATGTAAAGTTGCGATTGATGATTTTGGAACTGGATATTCAAATTTTGAATATATAATAAATTTAAATGTTGATTTTTTAAAAATTGATGGCTCTTTAATAAAAGATATTCATGTAAATGAAAATATAAAATTAACAGTATCAACTATTGTAAATTTTGCGAAAGTATTAGGTATTCAAACAGTTGCTGAGTTTGTACATTGTCAAGAAGTTCAAGATATAGTAGAATCTTTAGGTATTGATTTTTCTCAAGGCTATTTATTTCATAAACCTGAAGAATTTATTAATTAAGTCCTTTTTTTAGTCTAACTCAAAGAGTTAGATAAGGAAACTATCTAATAGTTACTCTATTTTTACCTTTTGTTTTTGAAGAATACATCGCTTCATCTGCTCTTCTTAAGAGTTTAATTATTGAATCATTTTCCTTATAAGTAGATACTCCAAAGCTCACTGTTTTATTTCCTACTACATCAAATTGATTTTTTTCTATCTTATCTCTTAGTTTTTCAGCTACTTTAGCAGCCTCTTTTTCATTTGTATTTGGACAAACAATAAGAAACTCTTCTCCTCCCCATCTTCCTACAATATCTATTTCTCTTGTATAATTTTTTAAAATCCTAGCAATATCAATTAATACTTTATCTCCTACAAGATGACCATGGGTGTCATTAACTTCTTTAAAGTCGTCAATATCTAATAATATTATAGAAAAAATATCATTGTATCTTCTGAAAATATTTTCATTTATTTCTAATGCCGAATCTATGCTTTTTCTATTGTTTAATTTTGTTAAATGATCTATTGTAGAGATGATTTGTAATTCATCATTTTGCTCTTTAAGCTCATTTGCGTAATTTAATTTATTGATTATTGAATAAGCTAAAAGTAAAAGACATGAAAAAATTGCGACGTGACTTGGATACTCTGCCCAAGGAACAATACCATAGGCAATTAATGAAGAATAGAGCCAATACATAGAGATTATCAAAAAGCTAGAGGTGATAATTTTAGTTTCTTTGTCACCTTTAAAAAAGAAATAAATCATAAATAAAGTTAAAATAGGAAGTGAAATAAAATTATATAAAATATCAAAATATTCATATGTTGAAGTTATATTATAAAAGCCAAGTAAAGAGCCAATAATTGCACATAGTAGGTATACTAAATGTACTTGCCATAACCTTTTTATAAGATTAAAAGGCACTTTCTCTTTTATCGTTTTATCCATAAATAAAGCTATTCCTACAGGAAAGAAAAAGAAAGCAATTGCTAATAGATATTGTTTTAATAATGGAAAAAACAGATATATTTGAATAACTTTTACAGATACTAGAACCTCTATTCCTTGAGCTAAGAATAATAAACCTAAGAGGAATAACTCTATTCTTCTAAATCTTGATAAAAAAGATAGTATAAATAATATTCCAACAAAAGTAGCGATTGAACCTATCATTATCTTTGGAATATCATCTTTTAAAATTTTTTTAAATAAATATCCTTTTGAAGATATTAAAATTTCTCCCCATAATCCTATGTCTATATAGTTTGAATATACTCTAAAATATAGATACTCTCCTTCACTATTAGTAGGTAATGAGATCATGTGCCAAGGCCAACCTTTAAACTCTCCCTTCCCTTTTTCATCAAAATCACCAAAATGGTATATTTGTTTGCTTTTATAATAAACTTCTGAAATTAAATCAATACTAAAAATATATAAAGTTGGATCTTTTGTTAGAGTTTTTGGAAGTTGTACTCTGTACCAAACATTAGTTTTTTTGGCTCTATTAGGAGGATTACTTGGGAAATTAATTTCTTGCCATTTCTTTGAATCACTTTTTTCTGTGGTCCATAAAGGAATATTTTTTTCAAATGGCGAATCACCCCATCTGTATTCCCATTTATTTTTTGATAAATTAATTACTTGAATTTCACTTGCAAATAAGAAAGTAACACTAAAAAAAATTAATAAATAAATTAAAAATAATTTTTTCATTTTTAATTAAAGCATAATAATTTAAATAAATGACTTAATAAAAATAAAATAGTAATATAATTAATTTATAAGTTATTTTAAATATTGAATTTGAAGCTTATTATTGTATTGATAATTTATATGTTAGATTCATTATTCTTGCATTTAAGGCTTTGATAATGGATTTTAAATTACAATAATCGCTGTTTTTATTATAAGTATATATTAGTAATTAACTAAGTATTGTGATATTATTATTTATAAGTAAATTTAATTAAAGGGATAAAATGAAATTACTGTTAAAGCTAGGGTTAATAGCTTCATTGCTTATAACTTCTTCTTTTGCTGAAAAAGTTTATAAGTTAAGAATGGCTACTACGTGGGGGCCTACACTATCACCGCTTTTTGATGCGGCTGAAAATATGGCTAAAATTGCCGAAGAAATGTCAAATGGACAATTAAAAATCAAAGTTCATGCTTCAAATAGACATAAATCTCCACTTGGTGTTTTAGATATGGTTAAAGGTGGACAATATGATTTAGGTCATAGTGCTTCATATTATTGGAAAGGTAAAGATATTGCTACTTTACCTTTTACTTCAATGCCTTTTGGCTTAACTGCTCCTGAACAATACGCATGGTTTTATTATGGTGATGGTTTAGACTTAATGCAAAAAGTTTATGCAAAGCATAATGTTCTATCTTTTCCTGGTGGAAGTACAGGTGTACAAATGGGTGGATGGTTTAAAAAAGAGATTAAAACGCTTGAAGACTTAAAAGGTCTTAAGATGAGAATTCCTGGATTTGCAGGGGAAATTATGGCAAAACTTGGCGTTCAGGTTACAAATATTGCTCCAGGGGAATTATATACTGCTTTAGACAGAAATAATATTGATGCTTTAGAATGGGTTGGCCCTTCAATGGATATTAATATGGGATTCCATAAAGTTGCTCCTTTTTATTACACAGGTTGGCATGAACCAGCTTCTGAGATGCATTTTATTGTAAACAAAAGAGCATATAAGAAGTTGCCAAAACATTTACAAAAAATATTAAAAATATCAATGCGAGTTGCTGCTTATGATATGTATGTTCAAAACTATGATATGAATGCAAAAGCTTGGGAAAAAATGAAAAAAGAATATCCTAATATTCAAGTTAAAACATTTTCAAAAGAGATTATGGCTGCTATGAAAAAAGCTAATAGTGAGTTAAGAGCTGAATTATCAGCTAAGTCTCCTGAATTAAAAGAAGTTTTAGACAACCAAGAAGTTTTCCAAAAAAGAACTAGAGAGTGGACTAAAATGTCTGATTATCTTTACTTAAAAGATAATTTAGAATAATTACTTCAAAAGATTTGACCTTATAAAAATATTTTTAAAGGTCAAATCATCTAAAAATTTTATTCCCAAAACTCTTTTAATGATTTTTTTTCATCTTTTGATACATCAAGAGTCTCTTCATTTTTACTACTAGAAAAACTTTCTAAATCAAGGCTATCAATCTGGGCTAAGGCCTCTTCTAAATCCACTTCATCTATTGCATCTAGTTCATTTGGTTTTATATTTTCTTCTAATATTTTTCTTTCTTCAATTATTCTCGTATTTTCAATAGGTTTTGCTGAAGTCTCTTTTTTAATTGTTTGTGCTTGGGATATATTTTTTGAATCATAAAGTTCTTTTAAATTTAGATATTCATTCATAATTTTTTCATAAACTGAAAAATCTAGAAGCATAAAACTAGGTTTACCATCTCTTAATATTATTGCTTTTTCAATATCTTTTTTATGAAGTTTATCAAATACCAATTTACTTTTTCTTATTAACTCAGTTGAAGAGAACATTTCCTCAGATGTATATTGTAAAGGATGCATTTTTTCTCCTATGCGTATTGTAGTATGTATTATACTACGAATTTTGATATGTTGTCAAATGTAGTATTTGTAATCATATTCCTAGCTTCTATTGAAGCCCAAGCTATGTGTGGTGTTATTATAAGTCTATGCTTATTTTTTATATTATTTAAGGGATTATCTTTTTCAATTGGTTCGGTATTTAGCACATCAAGTCCACAATATAGATTCTTCTCTTCATCTAAGGCTTTTGCTAAATCCTTTTCATTAATAATTCCACCTCTTCCTACATTTATTAAAATTGCACCATCTTTTAACATACTTAAGTTTGTAGAATTAATCAAATTATGAGTTGATTCATTTAATGGTGAATGAATAGAAATTATATCTGAAGTTTTTAATAGTTCCTCAAGTTCCATATGATTGTACTCTGTATTTAAATTCTTCTTTGAAGTTGAATGATAATTTACATTACATTCAAAAGCTTTTGCTATATTTGCTACTCTTCTTCCTATATTTCCTAAACCTATTATTCCCCAGTTTTTGTTCTCAAGTTCGTAAAATGGTTCATCTAAATTTGTAAAAATATCTGATTTTTCCCATTTTTTGTCTTCAACGTATTTTTTATAATAATCAAGTTTTTGTATAAAATGAAGTGCAAAAGTAAAAGTAAGTTGTGCAACAGTTGCTTTGGCATAACCAACTACATTTCTAACTTCAATACCTCTTCGTTTTGCGTATTCTAGGTCTATATTGTTTGTACCTGTTGCTATTACACAAATAAGTTTTATATTTGATTTTTCTAAAATATCCTTGTTTAACACAACTTTATTTGTAACTACAATATCTGCATCTTGGACTTTTTCTAAGGTTTCATTTGCTTTTGTAGTTTCATATATTGTTACATCACCTAAAGTATTAAATCTATCTAGGTTTATATCATAACCTAAAGTTTTTCTATCAAGAAATACGATTTTCATTTTGTGTACCTTTACATATTTAGATATGTAAAGGTATCAAATTTTTCATTAAGGTAGAATTATTTATTTTTTGTAGTAAATATTAGCTCTGCCCATTCTGTAATTGGACCTCTAAGAACTTTTTGGAGTTTAATGGCAAAAGTGTTAACAAGTTCACTTTTCTCTTTTGTAGACTTTAATAGAGTTGTTAATGAGTTGGTGTATTTATTTACATAGAAGTTGTCAATTTGTTTATTACTTCCTAAAACTACAACTTTACATGAGCTATCAATTCTTGATAAAACCATTTGCATAGTTTTATTTGACATATTTTGGGCTTCATCTATTATTACAAATGCATTAGATAAAGTTCTTCCTCTCATCTCTCCTACCCACATAGTTTCAATTCCATAATTTTGAATCATTTGTTCGATTCTTTGACTAACTTCTTGATCATCAAGTTCGCTAATATTTTCACCATTTTTCTTATTTGCTTTTCTTTTTTTATATTCAGTTCTTATAATATAATCTAAACTATCCATTAAAGGGTGGTTATAAATTTTAAATTTCTCTTCTAATCCTGGAAGATATCCAACATCTTCACCTTTATCAAGTGATTCAATTGAGTTTCTTATATAGATTATTTTTTGAAAGTATTTTTGACGTACTAATTTTAAAGCTCCACTTAGTGCTAATAAAGTTTTTCCACTTCCAGCTTTTGCTTCTACAATTAATACATTAAAGAAATGTGAAAGAATAGCATTTGAGAAAAATAATTGTTCTTTATTTAAAGGTACAATTACTTGGTTTCTAATTTCACTTTCATCAAGCACTTGAATTCTATTATTTTGAATTGCTCCTAGAATTACCTGATCTGAGGCTTTTACTTTAAAACAATAACAAAAATTATAGTCTTTATACTCTTTATCAAAATCTGTAATTAATGAATTATCTAAAAACTCTATTTGTTCAAATTTTATTTCAATAGTTTTAATATATTCATAGTTAAACTCTTCTTTATTTGAACCTATTAAGGAATCAGTTGGAATATCTAAACTTACAGCTCTTGTTCTTGCCATTATATCTAAGGAGATAAAAGTAGTTTCACTTTTATAGTAGTTTTTTGCAAAGTTCGCAATTTCAAGAATTTTTCTATCATTGATTATATTTAAAGCTACATTTCTAGTATTTACTAAATATTCATCACTTGAGATAATATCAATAATACTATTCTCTTTTCCTAGAACTTCTAATCTTACTATTTTAAAATTACCCTCTTTTTTGGAGTTTAATATTGTAGAATTTTCTAATATTCTTGCAAATTCTCTTGCTTGGAAATTGATTTCATCAAAACCACTTTTTTTAGTATCTATTTCATCTAAAACTGTTTCTGGTAATACAATAAGGTTTTTGCTATCGTCACTTAACTTGAAGATATTAGTAGCATCTCCAAGTAAGATATTTGTATCTAGTACATATATTTTTTCAAAACTCATTTAGCATCTTTTGGTTTTTGTCTTAATACTTTATAGATTATAAATGCTCCAAATAAAAGTGTTAAAAATGTAAATAAAAGTGAAAAAGTTTTAGTAACAACATACCCCACAATTAAGATTGATAATACAGTTGGTACCTCATTATATGCTCTAAAAAAGTTTCCGCTGTTTGAATAATTGCCTTTTTCTAATTCTTTTCTATAATATTCTAGTGAAAAAGAGTAAGCCATAAGGATTATTACAACTAATATTTTAGCATGCATCCAGCCATCACCTTGAAGTAAATCAGGTCTTAAGTAAAGCATGATTATTCCACTAACAACAGTTGCCCACATAGCAGGAAAACCAATGTATTTATACATTTTATACTCTTGAATTTTTACAACATCAACAAAATCTTTTTTATTTTTCTGTTCTGTATGATATACATAAAGTCTTGGTTGATAAAAAAGCATCGCCATCCATGATATCATTGCCATTATGTGAAAAACCACAATCCATAAGTAATATTCCATTATCTCCATTTTCTTCCTTTAGTTGTTTTTCCCTTTTATCTTTCCTAACCAGTCAGATAAAGTTTTTTCATATCCCATATTTAGTGTTTCATAAAGATTTAACTCTTCTTTTAAATACTCTTGTTCTACCCACCCACCAAAATCATGTGGATATAAATACCCTAGATGTTGACTATCAAGATGTTTAGGTATATCTAATATTTTACCATCTTTAACTAAACTTAGTGCTTTATTGATTGCTTTATATGAACTATTTGATTTAGGACATGAAGCTAAATAAACAGCACATTGCCCTAAAAGTATTTTGCTTTCAGGATAACCTATTTTTGATGTTGCAGTCATTGTACTCACAGCTAAGTTTAAAGCATTTGGATTTGCATTTCCTATATCTTCACTTGCAAAGATTACCATTCTTCTTGTAATAAATTCTACAGATTCTCCACCATTTATTAATCTTGCTAAATAGTATAAAGCTGCATCCACATCTGAACCTCTTAGAGATTTTATCATGGCACTTGCTAAATCATAATGAGAATCTGAAGATGAAACTCCATCTCCTATTACATTTGGTCTTAATTCTTTTAATAAATCAAAAGTAATTTCATTATCAATTTTAGAGGCGAAATTAAGTAAATTTAACATAGCCCTTGCATCTCCACTACTTGAGCTTATTAAGTAGTCTCTTGCCTCTGTACTTAATATTATTTCACTATCTTTAAGTGCTGTATCTATAACTTCTGATAAATCATTTTTAGTTAATGGTAAAAATTCATATAAAAATGATCTAGAACGTATTGCATTTGTTAAAGTAAAAAATGGATTTTCTGTACTTGCTCCAATTATAATAGCTTGATAGCTTTCCATAATTGGTAGTAAAACTTCTTGTTGATTTTTTGAAAGTCTGTGTACTTCATCAATGAAAATCAAAGGCTTAATTAAAGCATTTTTATATCTATCAAATACTTTACGTAAATCTTCTATTTTTATTGAGGTTGCATTAAAGTAGTAGTAGTCTGTGTTGATGTATTTTGCAATAATTTTTGCTAAAGTAGTTTTCCCCGTACCAGGTTTTCCATAAAAAAAGAGATGGGGAATCTCTTTTTTTAATATTAGTTTATATAAAGCTTTGTCTTTACCAATAATATGCTTTTGACCTATAAATTCATTTAGAGTTGTAGGTCTTAATCTATTTGATAAATCAGTCATAGTCTTTATTTATATAATCACTGTCCATATCGTCTTCATCATACTTATCATCTTTATTAATATTGATGTTATCTTTATTATTACTTTTAATATCATTTAAATCTGTATGGTTTACAAAATGTCTTAAATCTCTATATTCATCTCTAGTTAAATATCTACTTTTACCTGTAGGTAAATTATTTAATGATATTCCCCCAAACTCAAATCTTTTTAAGTCCATTACTTCTAATCCAAAGTGAGCAAAGAATCTTCTAAGTTCTCTATTCTTACCTTGAGTAATTCCAACTTTTATTTTTGAGAAATTGTCTCCATTTGTTAGAATTTGATATGCAACAAAAGGCTCAAAAGTCATTGATTTGATTTTTGATTTTTCATGTGCACCATTTGTAGCATCTTCAAGTTCAAGACCATGTAACATAGCTTCTTCAACTTTGGGATGTATTTTTCCATCTACTTTAATTTTATAAACTCTTTCAAGATTTGAATGCATTAGTTTATTAGCAACTACAACATCATCAGTTAATAAGATTAGGCCTTCACTTGCATAATCTAATCTTCCTATTGGCATAAAGTGTTTATATTTGCTATCTAAAGAATCAAAAATTACACGTCTACCTTGTGGATCTTTTTTTGTTACAAGTTCACCTTTTGGTTTATTGTAAATTATCACTGTGTACATTCTATTTTTATCTTCTTTAATAAGTCTTTTACCTATTTTTACAATATCAGTAGATGCAACTTTAGTAGCTAGATTTGTTACAGTTTTAGTATTTATTGTAACTTTTCCTTCTTCTATAATTTTGTCAGCTTCTCTTCTTGAATAATTACTATTATGTGAAATAAATTTATTCAGTCTAACTGGTTCATCTATTTCATTCTCTTCTTTTCTCATTTTATACCTGCTTGAATTAAATCATGGATATGTAAAACACCTACTATTTTATTATGTTCATCAGTTACAACAAGAAGTTGAATTTTAAAATCTTCAATAACTTTTAAAGCATCACTTGCTAATAGGTTTTTATCATTTATTGTTTTTGGATTTTTAGTAGCTATTGATTCAACTTCACAATCCATTGTAAAGTTTTCATTCATTAATGCTCTTCTTAAATCCCCATCACTAAGCACTGAAGTTAGTTCTTTTTTTTCATTTACTATAAGAACACTTCCAAGTCTTCCTTCACTCATAGATACAATAGCATCTTTTAATTTTGTTTCACGTGAAACAATTGGAAGATTTTCTCGTCTTAATAAATCATCTACTTTAATAAATAGTTTCTTTCCTAGGCTTCCTCCTGGATGAAATGAAGCAAAGTCTTCTTTTTTAAAATTTCTTTTTTTCATTAAACAAACAGCAAGTACATCACCCATAGCCATTGTTAATGTTGTTGAAGATGTTGGTGCTGTATCTAAAGGACAAGCCTCTTTTGTAACTGAAACATTAATAAAGAAATCTGAATATTTACCTAGAGTTGATTGTTTATTTTTAGCCATTGCTATTAATGGAATGTCAAATCTTTTTAAATGAGGAAGAAGTTGAATTAACTCTTCACTTTCCCCACTATATGAAATTCCTAAAACAATATCATCTTTTCCAATCATTCCTAAATCACCATGCATAGCTTCTGTAGGATGTAAGAAAAACGATGATGTTCCTGTACTTGCTAATGTTGCTGCAATTTTTGCACCTACTAATCCTGATTTACCAACTCCTGTTACTATAAGTTTCCCTTTACATGAAACTATTAAGTCTAAAAGTCTTTCTAAATCAATATCAGAAATATTCTCAGATGCAAGTTTTAGCTCATTAGCTTCAGTATCTAGTACATCTTTTGCAATTTTATTAAAATCCATAATTTTCCTTAATGAACAAATAAAGTTGGTACAATCATTGGGTATTTTTTATATTTTCTTACACAATGTTTTCTTACAACTTTTCTAATTTCATCTTCTAAAATTTTTGTATTTTTAAATAAACCCTCTTTAGCATTTTCTAAGAATGTAGCTAATAAATCTTCAATCTCTTTTGAAAATGCTTTATCTAGTTTATCAGGAACTAAACCAAATGATGAAACTCTTGGTTTTTGATCCATTTTTCTATCATTTTCATTAATTTGTCCAACAATCATAACAACACCTTCGTTTGCCATTGTTTGTCTATCCATAATAATATCATCTGCAATTTTATTGTTAAGTTGATTATCAATATAAACTTTTCCTGTTTTAACAGATTTAACTTTTTTAAGGTATTTAGGACTTACTTCAATTTGTTCCCCATCACTCATGATATATGTATTTCTTTCTAATACACCACAGTCAATACCAGTTTTTTGGTGTCTAACTGCATGATTATATTCACCATGAATTGGCATAAAGAATTTTGGTTTTACAAGTCTAAGCATTAATTTTTGCTCTTCTTGTGCAGCATGTCCTGATACGTGAATTTCACTAAAATCTTTATAAGCAACTTGTGCTCCAGCTTTTAATAAGTGATTTAGTACAGCAGATACACTTGCTTCATTTCCAGGAATTGCTTTAGCAGAAAGGATAATTTGATCTCCTGGCTTAATTTTAACATGTCTATGTTCATGAATTGACATTCTATAAAGTGCTGACATTGATTCTCCTTGAGAACCTGTTGTTACTATTAATACTTCATTATCAGGATATTTATTTATTTCAAAAGCATCAATAAATTGATCTTTTGGAAATTTGATATATCCTAAGCTCATTGCTAAGTCTAAGTTTTTTTCCATTGATCTACCAATTACACAAACTTTTCTTCCATATTTAATTCCATGGTCAATTGCTTGAGAAACTCTATGAATATTTGAAGAGAAAGTTGACATTATAACTCTTCCTTTAGCAGTTGAGAATATTCTATCAAAAGTTGGTGCAACTGTTCTTTCTGATTTTGTAAACCCTGGTGAGTGTGAATTTGTAGAATCAGACATTAAAAGTAAAACACCCTCTTCTCCATAATGAGCAAATCTATGTAAGTCTGTTGGGAAATTATCTATTGGAGTATGGTCAATTTTAAAGTCACCTGTGTGAATAATTGTTCCAGCTTCAGTTTTAATTGCTAAAGAAGATGCATCAATAATTGAGTGAGTAATATGAATCCATTCTACTTCAAAATCTCCTATTTTAACAGGAGTTCTTTTTTCTACTGGTCTAAATAGATTTCTATATTCTCTTATTTTATGCTCATCAAATTTTGAACCAATCATTTCTAATGGTAAAGATGTACCATAAATTGGGAATTGCATCTCTTTATATAGATATGCCATTGCTCCAATATGATCCTCATGACCATGAGTAATTACAATACCAACGATTTTATCTTTGATTTGTCTAAGATATGTGAAATCTGGAATTAAAATATCAACACCATGCATATCTTCATCAGGAAAACTCATCCCAACATCAACAACAATTGCACTAGTATCAGTTTCAATTACCATCATATTTCCACCAATTTCACCTAATCCACCTAATGGCGTGATTCTAACTTTTGCATTAGTAGATAAGTTAAGTTTATTATGTGGATTTAATCTGTCTTTGTGAATTCTCTCATTTATTGAATGTGCTTTTCTTAATTCTGTAATCCAAGCTGAGTTATTTCTATTATTATGTGCTTTTGCTCTGTTATTATTGTTGTTTGGTTTTCTTTTTTTGTTATAAGGAGCTTTCTTATCGCCAGTCGGTGCCGTTTCTTTTGGCTTTTGTGTATTCTTTGATTCTTGAGGTGTAGAAGAATTAGAAGCTTGTTTAACTACTTCTTTTTTAGCTATTTCTTCTTTCTTTACTACTACTTCTTGATTGTCAACTTTGTTGTTTTCCATGTTTTACCTTTGTATACAATTGGCTATACAAAGATGCGCTTACCTCATGAGGTCGTAAAGTCTCTTTTAAATTAAGTTCATTATAGATATTAGATAAAAACTCTTTATTCACTAAAGAAGAAAGATTTTTTGAAAGTTTTTTTCTTGGTTGAGAAAAACATATCTTTAGGAATTTGTTAAAATCCTTATCTAATGTTACGTTTTCATTTTTTGATATATATAATATTGAGGACATAACTTTTGGTGGTGGATCAAAAGACTCAGGAGGAACATCAAATAGTATCCTGGCTTCTCTTGAAACAAGTTCCGTGATAACTCCTAAGGAAGAGTACTCTTTAGCTCCTGCTTTTGCAGAAAACTTTAGAGCTACTTCTTTTTGAATCATTACAATTATGTTCTGACAATTAATATCTTCAAATGCTCTTAATATAATATTTGTTGCAATATAGTATGGCAGGTTTGCTATTAAATCGTATTTGCAGTTATGCAAACTTCCTTGCCTATCCCAAGCTTCTAAAACATCTGTGTGGAGTAGTTTTAAATTCTCGCTTTCTATTTCTATTGCAAATTTTGACTTTAATATACTGATTAAATCAGTATCGACTTCATATGCAGTCGTATCTTTGTACTTGACTAAATTTTGTGTCAAATCACCTAATCCAGGGCCAATTTCTACAATATGATTATTGTTGTTGGGCATCGATTGGATGATCCTAGTTAAAACACTGCTATCTTTTAAAAAGTTTTGTCCAAACCTTTTTTTTGCTTTTATATTATTATTTTTCATAAGAACAAATAGTATATCTGGTTTTAACTTATAATTAGATAATATAAATCTTATAAAATCAAAGGATTTAGATTGAGTTATTTTGCAAAAAGAATTATTCCTTGCTTAGATGTCAAAGATGGCAGAGTAGTAAAAGGGGTTAATTTTGTAGGTCTTCGTGATGCGGGAGATCCTGTTGAAGCGGCTGTTAGATATAACAATGAAGGTGCCGATGAAATCACTTTTCTTGATATTACTGCAAGTCATGAAAATAGAGATACTATAGTTGATATTGTTAAAGATGTTGCAAGAGAAGTCTTTATCCCACTTACTGTTGGAGGGGGAATTAGAAAGCTTGAAGATATCTATAAACTCCTTAACGTAGGCTGCGATAAAGTATCTATGAACTCTTCAGCAGTTGTTAATCCAGACTTTATTAATCAAAGTGCAAAAAGATTTGGAAGTCAATGTATTGTTGTCGCAATTGATGTAAAAAAAGTCCAAGATGGAACTTATCATGTTTTTGTAAAAGGTGGAAGAGAAGACACTGGAATTGATGCTTTACAATGGGCAAAAGAAGTTGCCAATAGAGGAGCTGGAGAAATCTTACTTACTTCAATGGACACAGATGGAGCAAAAACTGGCTTTGAACTAAATATAACTGAACAAATATCATCTCTTGTAAATATCCCAGTAATTGCAAGCGGTGGAGCTGGAACTATGGAGCATATGAAAGAAGCTTTTGAACATGGTGCAAGTGCTGCATTAGCTGCTTCAATATTTCACTTTAAAGAGATTGATATAATGGAATTAAAAAAATACCTAAGAGATAATAATATAGCAGTAAGGATATAAAATGAAATTTGCGAAACCTTTAGCCTTTCTATTGATATTGCCAATAATGGCTTTTTCATTTGAAGTTGAATTTAATAAAAACTTCACTAAAAAACTTCCACATGATACATTAAATGCATTTTTAAAAGTTTCAATATCTGATGATAGCGAAGCAAAAGTAAGTGAACGTCTTGAACTCTTTAATGAAAAGATAAAGAGTAATAATAAAGTAGAAAAGAGTCTAGGTTCTTTTACTATTAGGCCTGAATATAAGCATTCTAATAGCACTCCTAAGATTATTGCATATATAGGAGAATTAAGATATAAAGTAGATTCTGTTAAAGCAAAAGATATACATGACTTTATTTCTGAACTTACTTTATTAAAGAAAAATAGAGATACAAGTGTTTCTGTTAATAATCTATCTTGGAGTGTAAAAGAAGAAACTTATAAGAAAACTTTAGATTTGCTAAGACTTGAAGCAATTGTTTGGGGTCAAGGATATGCAAAAACTTTATCAAATGATATTAGTAAAACTTGTACTTTAAAAACTATCGTAATTAATAGTGAAGAACAATATTTACAAAAATCAAGAAGCATAATGTTTTCAGCTTCAAGCAGATCTGGAAATAGTATTCCTGTACCAGAAGCAAATCAAGAAAAAATAAAAATTAATCCTAAATATGTCTTGGACTGTGAATGATTATTTGTGCAGGAAGAAATGAAACTTTTAAATTTGCAGAATCAATTGGTGTTGGACTTATAGAATCTGCGATCAACTTAACAAAACTTTGTTTAATGAATAAACCAGACTCTTTGCTTTTTATTGGAAGCGCTGGTTCTTATGGAGAACATAAAATATTTGATATTGTTGAATCAAAAAAAGCTGCAAATTTAGAATTATCATTTTTATCAAAAGACTCATACACACCTTTAGATAAGGTTTTAGAATCAGAAAATGCAATGACACGAAATGATACGATTGTAAATAGTTCTAATTATATATCTGTAAATAAAGATTTATGTAAAGAATTTAAACAATATGGAATTGGAATTGAGAATATGGAATTTTTCTCTATCCTACAAGTAGCCAAGGAATTTAAAATTCCAGTTGCAGGAGTATTTGTAGTTACTAATTATACTAATGAAAAAGCTCATGAGGATTTTATTAAAAATCATAAAGAAGCTATGTCAAAATTAATTAAGTATTTGGAAGCAAACCAGATAATAAAATAGAAAGTTTCACGTGAAACATCGTGAAAAAAATGTGAAGAGTTTCACATTTTTAGATGTTGAAAGCGAAATGGTATGCAAAGCATCCATGGAGCTAGGGAAACATAAAATGTGAAGAGTTTCACAAAGAAACAATAAAAAGGAAAAAATTGAATTCAATATACGATTACACATTAGATGAATTAAAAGAGCAATTAAAGCCAAGCTTTAGGGCGAAGCAAGTTTATAATTGGATTTATAAAAAATATGCAAGCTCATATGATGAGATGAAAAATATACCAAATGATTTAAAAGAGAATTTAAAAGAAAACTACGCAATAAATATTCTAGAGATAGCAAAAAAAGAACAAAGTAGTGATGGGAGTATCAAATATTTATTTAAACTTCATGATGGACATACTGTAGAAGCTGTTTTACTTTTGATGAAAAAGAAAAAGATAAACGAAGAAGGTGTGATTGAAAGAAGTGAAAAATATACTGTTTGTATTTCAACACAAGTTGGCTGTAAAGTTGGCTGTACTTTTTGTTTAACAGCAAAAGGTGGCTTTATTAGGAATTTATCTGTTGGTGAAATAGTTGATCAAATAGTTCAAATAAAAAGAGATAATGAAATAGCAGAGAATAAATCTGTAAACATTGTTTATATGGGAATGGGAGAACCTCTTGATAATTATAAAAACTTTATTCATTCTGTAAAGGTTTTTTCTGAACTTGAAGGATTATCAATAAATAGAAGAAGAATTACTGTTTCAACTTCAGGAATCTCCTCAAAAATTGAAAAACTTGGAAATGAAGATTTAGGTATTCAATTAGCTATTTCTTTACATGCTGTTGATGATGAATTAAGAAGTGAATTAATTCCAATGAACAAAGCTTATAATATTAAGTCAATTATTGATGCAGTTAAAAAATTCCCTATTGATACAAGAAAAAAAGTTATGTTTGAATACTTAGTTATAAAAGATAAAAATGATGATATTCCAAGTGCACAAAAACTATTAAAACTTTTAGATGGAATAAAAGCAAAAGTAAATCTAATTTATTTTAATCCATATCCAGGAACTACATATCAAAGACCACAAAGGGATGATATGCTAAAATTCCAAGAATATTTAACGAGTAGAGGCCTACTTTGTACAATAAGAGAATCAAAAGGTCTTGATATTTCAGCTGCGTGTGGACAACTTAAAGAGAAGGAACTAAATGGAAGCACTTGATTATGTAATGTTGGTTTTCATAGCAGCTGTTGCAATCATTTCAGCAATTGGTTTTTATATAAATAATAAAAGATAAAAAAAGAATAAGGAATAAATAAAATGGCAATTACTAGATTTGCTCCAAGTCCAACAGGATATTTACATATTGGTGGTTTAAGAACTGCACTTTACAGCTATCTATGGGCTAGAAAAACTAATGGTGAATTTAAATTAAGAATTGAAGATACAGATACTTCAAGAAATAATGATGCCGCAATGGAAGCGATTATTAATGCTTTTGATTGGGTTGGATTAAATTATGATGGTAAAGTTGAGTATCAATCAAAAAGATTAGATATTTACAAAAAATATATTGATCAACTTCTTGAAGAAGGAAAAGCATATCGTTGTTATATGAGTAGAGAAGAGTTAGATGCTTTAAGAGAAGAGCAAATGGCAAATAAACAAACTTCAAGATATGATGGAACTTGGAGACCAGAAGATGGTAAAGTTTTACCTGCTATTCCTGAAGGTGTTGAACCTGTTATTAGAATAAAATCTCCTGAAGAAGGAGTTATTACTTTTATTGATGGAATAAAATCTACAATGAGTTTTGATTGTATTGAGGTTGATGATTTTGTAATTGCAAGATCAAATGGAATGCCAACATATAATTTTGTTGTTGCAATTGATGATGCTTTAATGGGAATTACAGATGTAATTAGAGGAGATGATCACTTAACTAACACTCCTAAACAAATAATTATCTATGAAGCACTTGGTTTTACTGTTCCTAAATTTTGTCATGTACCAATGATTAATAATCCTCAAGGGAAAAAACTATCTAAAAGAGATGGGGCTTTAGATGTAATGGATTATAAAAGACAAGGTTATCTTCCTGAAGCACTTTTAAACTTTTTAGTAAGACTTGGTTGGTCAAATAAAGATCAAGAAATTTTTTCAATGGATGAGATGTTAGAGCTATTTGATCCTTCAAATATCAATAAATCAGCATCTTCATATAATGAAGAAAAACTATTATGGTTAAATGCACATTATATTAAAAATGTATCAAATGATAGATTAGCAAAAGAATTAGAGTCTTTTGATTGTTATTTAAATGGACATGACAAAAAAGAGATGATTTTAGATTTATCAAAAGAAAGAGCACAAACACTAATTGAATTAAAAGAATCTATAAGTAAAATTATTGATGCCCCAACTACTTATGAAGCAAAAGGTTCTAGAAAATTTGTTAAAGAAGGTACTGCTCAAATGCTAGAAAACTACTTAAATATTTTAGAGCAGAAAAAAGATACTTTACATTTAGCAACAGATTATGAATTACTAACTAAACCATTTATTGAAGAGAATAAATTAAAATTTCCAGAGCTATTTCAACCAATTAGAATAGCTCTTACAGGTGGAACACAAGCTCCCTCTGTATATGATATAATGGCAATCTTAGGCCTTGATGAAGTAAAAACTAGAGTAAATAAAGCACTAGAACTTAATTTTAATAAAGAATAAAAAATATTTACTTGCTTATTGAAAAATAATCAGGCATAATTATATTACTTTAAATAAGGAAGAGATGTAATGAACATTTATGTAGGAAATCTGTCATATAGAATGGACGATAGTGGGTTAAAAGCGTTATTCGCTAAATTTGGTGAAGTTAAAAGCGCAAAAGTTATCATGGACAGAGAAACTGGAAGATCAAAAGGTTTTGGTTTCGTTGAAATGGAAACATCAATTGCAGGGAATGAAGCAATTGAAGCTTTAAATGGAAGTGACAGTGAAGGTAGAAGCTTAAGAGTTAACGAAGCAAGAGAAAGAGAAGAAAGACCAAGACGACAATACTAGTCTTTGTTTCTTTACAAAAAAAAGGTCTCTTTTGAGACCTTTTTTTTTGCCTAAAATTTAAGTTCTTTATTTAAATTAGCAAATTATAAATCGCAATCAGCCATTTCACCTTTTTTTCTTATTGCTAAAATATAAAAAATAGCTGGAATTATAATTAGAGTTAAAAATGCAGAGGATATCATTCCTCCAATCATTGGGGCTGCTATTCTTTGCATAACTTCACTCCCTACTCCATTTATATACATAATTGGAATTAATCCTCCTAGAATAGCAAATAGTGTCATAAGTTTTGGACGTAATCTTAAAACAGCACCTTTATAAATTGCATGAAAAATATGCTCTTTTTCTATTTTGATTGCTTTTTGTTTTAATTCAAGCATTGCTTCATGCAAATAAACTAACATCACAATTGAAGTTTCAGCAGCAACTCCTAAAAGAGCTAAAAAGCCAACAATAACAGCGATGGAAATATTAAAGTTTAAAAAGTCTAAATAGAAAATTCCTCCTGTCAATGCAAAAGGTAGAGTGAAAAATATGACCATTGTATAGGTAAGATTCCTAAGTGCAAAATAAATTAAAATAAAGATAATAACAAAAGTTAAAGGAATAATATAAATCAATCTTTGCATTGCTGATTCTAAATATTCACTCTGCCCTGCCCACTCATAATAAAAGCCATCAGGAAGCTTTATATCTTTTAAAAGTTCTTTCGCTTCATCTTTATATTGTTTAGCAGAAATATCACTTTTTGGAGTGATATAAATAAAGTTTACATTTAAAGCTTTTTCAGATTTGATAACCGAAGGACCTTCTTCATATTTTAAATTTGCAAACATTTGTAAAGGTTGAAAACCAAGAGCTGTTTTGATTTGCAAATTATTTAAAACTGTTATATCTTCTCTTTGCGTAGTTTCATACCTAAGACTAATTGGATATCTTTCTAATCCATCTATAAATGTAGATATTTTACTTCCTGCAACTCCTAAAGAAATAGTTGAAAGAACATCATTTTTTGTAATTCCATATCTTGAAAGTAATTCTTCTTTTACTTCTATATTTAAATAATAGCCAGAATTTATTTTATCAGTAGAGACTGAAAGTGTATTATCAAGAGTTTTTAATTTCTTTTCTATCTTTCCTGCTGTATCTTCTAAAACTTGATGGTTATTTCCATATAGTTTTATTCCAAGAGGTGTTCTAATCCCTGTAAGAAGCATATCAATTCTTCCTCTTATTGGATAAGTCCAAGAGTTGATTAGTCCTGCAACTTGAAGTTTTTGATCCATCTCTTGCATAAGTTTTTTATAGGTCATTCCTTCCCGCCATTGGCTTTCAGGTTTAAAAGTAATAATTGTCTCAATCATTGCTAAAGGAGCGGGGTCTGTAGCTGTATCTGCTCGCCCTGCTTTTCCAAAGACCGTTTGAACTTCTGGAAAGGATTTTATAATTTTATCTGTTTTTTGAGTTAATTCTTTTGCTAAATCAATTCCTAAACCATAAGGAGTTACAGGCATATACATAAAAGTATGCTCATTCATCATAGGCATAAACTCCCAGTTTTGTTTTTTATAAACTGGATATGCAAGAATTATTGTTGCTAAAAAAATCAGCACAATTAAGTATCTAAGCTTTAAAGAGATTTTTAGTAAAGGAGAATATAAAGTAATAAAAAACTTATTTAATATATTTTTATCTTCTCTTAGAAGTTTTCCTTTTATAAAAAATACCATAAGAATTGGAACAAGGGTAATAGATAATATTGCTCCACCTATCATTGCAAATGATTTAGTAAAAGCTAAAGGAGTAAATAATCTTCCTTCTTGTCCTGTTAAGGCAAAAATTGGCAAGAATGAAACTACAACTAACATCAATGCAAAGAAAATTGGACGCCCTACTTGTTTTGCTGATTTTAAGATAATCTTAACACGTTCTTCATTTGAGATATTTTCTTTACCTTGAAGATATTTATGAGCATTTTCTACCATTACAATTGTGGCATCAACCATAGCTCCAATTGCAATTGCAATTCCTCCTAGACTCATAATATTTGAACCCATTCCAAAAGCTTTCATTAGAAGAAAAGTAATTAAAACAGTAAGTGGAAGCGTAATAATAATAATTAATGCAGACCTAAAATGAAATAAGAATAAACCTGTAATAATCATAACAATAATAGATTCTTCAATAAGTGTATTTTTAAGTGTATCAATTGCTTTATCAATAAGTGAAGATCTATCATATGTTTCAATAACTTCTACACCTTCTACTTTTAGAGTTTTGATTTTTTCTTTAACAGCTTTTATAACAGAATATGGATTTTCTCCATATCGTACAACTACAATTCCTCCAACAGTATCGCCTTGTCCATCTAAATCTGCCATTCCTCTTCTATTTGTTGAAGTAATATTAACTTGAGCAATATCTTTTATTTTTAAAGGAATAGTTTCATTTGTTTTAACTGTAATATTTTCAATATCAACAACACTTTTTAAATATCCTTTGGCTTGAATCATGTGTTCAAAACCATTTTCTAAAATAATTCGTCCACCTTTTTCATCATTATTTTTCACAATTGCATTTTTAACTTCTTGAATACTTATATTATATTGAACTAGTTTATCTTGATTTAATGTTATTTCATAATTTTTTATAAAGCCACCAATAGAGGCAATTTCACTAACCCCATCAACACCTAATAAAGCATATTTATAATAATAGTCTTGTAAAGTTCTAAGTTCATCAAGTGATTTTGTATCAGATTTAAGTGCATATTCATAAGCCCAACCAACTCCTGTTGCATCTGGTCCCATTGAGACATCAACGCCAGAAGGGAAACTTCCTTGCAAAGAAGAGAGTTGTTCTAAGATTCTATTTCTTGAATCATAAAGATCTGTACCATCTTTAAAGATAATATATATCAAGGCATTTTGAAAAGAACTCATAGCTCTTACTGTATCAATATTTGGCAAACTCATTAAGTTTGAAATAAGAGGATAAGAAACTTGTTCTTCAATTGTACTAGGACTTTGACCAGCCCATTTAACTTGCACAATAACCTGAGGTGGAGAAAGATCAGGTAAGGCATCTAAGCTTGTATTTTTAACAGCCCAAAAAGAAGCAATAGATAAAACAAGAATAGAAAAAAGAATTAAAAATTTCTTTCTTATGCTATATGAGATTATATTTTCTACCATAATTTATTTCCTTTTACCAGTCTGTATCATCATCTTGGTTATAAAGACCATTTGTAATGGCATCCGAATCTAGTAAGAAAAGTGCATTATTTATAACAGTTTGACCCTCTTCTAGTCCTTCCAAAATTTCATATTTATTTGATGAGATTCTTTTTGCTTCTATTTCAATTGCTTCAAATTCAGTTTCAGATAAGTGTTGGAAAACAAAATATTTAGAACCTTTTGTTAAAACAGCAGTTTTAGGTAAAGTCAATCTCTCTTTTGATATTGCTTTTAAACTCACCTTTGCAAACATATTTGGATAAAGCTTCAAATCTTTATTAGGAATTATAAATCTTACATCAACAGCTTTTGTTTTTAAATCAACATTTGGGTAAATCACATCAACTTTTGAATCAATTGGATTTTTTATTCCATCAATATAAATTTTAGCTTTCATATCTTTTTTTATAAAAGCCAAATCTTTTTGATAAATTGAAGCAATAAACCAAAGTTCATCTAAAGATGCTAGTTGAAGTAAAAGTTGACCTTTTTTTACATAACTTCCTTTATTTATATTTTTTTGTAAAATAATTGAATTTATTGGAGAAAAAAATGGAAGGCTAGTTATGGTTTTATTTGAAGATTTTATCTTTTTAATTATTGAAGAGTTTATGTCCAAAGATTTTAATTTTTCAATATTACTACTTACTAATGATTTATTATATTTCTTTGCAATATGAATCTCTTGTTGAATTGAATTTACTTCATCTGAATAAATTGTAAAAAGTAAAGATCCTCTTTTTATTTGTTTATATTGTTCATTTGCATATAAATTTGTGATATATCCATCAAATCTAGTCACAATATCATAAATTTTTGTCTCATTCAAAGCAGTAGTTCCATAAAAGCTTTTTAAGCTACCTATTTGCTCTTTTTCTACTTTGACGAGCTTTTTATTGAACAATTGCGAAACTTCAAGAATTTGAGCATTTAGTATTGTAAAGCCTATTATTAGGGAGCTTAGTAGTAGTTTCATTTTATTTCCTTAGTATAATAGCTAGATTTTGCAAGAGTATTAAAATAATTCTCTTTTTCCGCAAGCACTTTTAATTTGTATTTTATAATTTCATTAAAATTATTTATTAAAGATTTCGAATCTATATTTGTAGATGAGAAAGAGTTATAAGTTTCTAAAACTTTTTGTAGTTGATTGTATTTTGGAAGAATATCTTTTTTAATAATATTTAAAGTTATTATAGAATCTTCTATATTTTGTTGATAAGTTTTGATTTGATTTTTAAAAGTTAATTTTATATCTTCTAATTTGTGATTTGTTTCAATTTCATTAAATTTTGCTTTTTTAGATTTTATATCTTCTTTTCCATAAACAGACAAAGGAATTGCAAAACTTAGGTTTGCATAATCTTTATATTTGTTATCTCTTTGAAAATAAGTAAGAGAAACTTTTATATCAGAGTTCTTTTTCTCTTTTTCTAGCTTTGAAAGATTATCAAATTTCTTAGAAACTTGCATTAAAGATAAGATTTTTGGATGGGAATCAATATTCAAAGAAAGTTGAATCTTCTTTATATTTGTATCAATATCAATATTTTCTATTTTTTCATAAGTGATTTGTTCTAGTCTTAAAGTTATTGTATTTAAAAGTGTTTTTAATTTTTGAGATTTTAAATTGAGTTCTTGCTGCATAATTTGAGCATTCAAAATTTGTGCTTGGTTTGCTTTATTGAATTTGTAAAGCTCTTTTAGTAAATTTTCTAGATTTAAAGTATTTCTTTTAAATTCTTCAAATAAAGATAATCTTTCTTTTAATAGTTTAATATTATAAACATATTCGTATATTTTTGCTCTATATTGTAGTTTTTGTTCTTCTACTAAATATTTTGATATTTGATAATCATTTCTTGCGATTTTTTCCGAGATTTTTAATTTGTCACCTAAAGGAATACTTTGAGTAATTCCTACAAATGCGGCTTGCATAGGTTCTAAATCCCTTCTTGTTACCTCATCAAACTGAATATCTGTTAATCCAAAACTAAGTGTTGGATTTGTCCATTTTAAAGATAATTCTATTTCTTGTTTTGCAACTTTTATAGATTCTTCCAATGCTTTTAAAGTATAGTTTTTATTGTAAGTGTTTTCTACAATACTACTTATTGTTTGTGCATTTAAAAAAGAAGTAGTTACAAAAAAAAGTGAAAAAAGTAGAAGAGATTTTTTGAACATAATATTATCCTATAAGTTTACACTTGATCTAATTTTATGAACTTTTCCATCTGCTGTTTTAAACATTAAATGAAATTGCCACGTTCCGCTCATTGAAAGATTAATCAACATTTTGTATTTGCCATCAATTAATTTTGCTTTTCCCACATATTCCATATATGGCATTCCTGGCATTTCAGGCATAAAGAATTTTGCTTTTACTTTTGCATTTGTAAGTTCTTTTCCATCTTTTGTTAATGTAACAAAAAAATAATTATCTCCTACAACTAAAGATTTCTTTGAATAAAAATGTGCTTGATATCCATTTTTATCTCCTTTTAAATCAATTGCTTGAGCATTTAAAAGACCAAAACTTAAGGCTAAAATACAAACTAGTTTAAGTAAGCTACCCAAAAATGGGATTTTGTTATGTTTTTGCATAAAAACTCCTTTTTTATTTTAAAGAGTTTATTTATTTAATATGGAAGCAGTGTGGAAAGATTTATAAAAAGAATTAAAAGATAAAAGTAAAAGTAGTACCCTCTTTTACTTTAGATTGTACATCAAATTTTATGTCATAGGATAAACAGATATTTTGAACAATATTTAAGCCAATTCCAAAACCTCCACTATCTTTTGTAGCTCTAAAATATCTATTGAAGATATCTTTGATTTTATCTTCTGGTATTCCAATACCTGTATCTTTTATTGTAAGAGTGTTGTTTTTTAAACTTATATTTATTGTTCCTGCTTTTTTATTGTATTTTATTGCATTTGATAGGATATTATTAAATAATCTAGTGAAATCATTTTCATCTATTAAGTATTTGAAATCTTCTAAGTCTGTGATTATTGTTATTTTCTTTTTTTCTGCTAAGGCTTCAAAATATCTTAGTTGTTCTTTGATAACTTTTTTAAGTAAGATTTCTTTTAAATCTATTTTTTCTTCCCTATCTTCTAAAAATATATATGTCAAGTCTTTATATATCTCTGAAATTTTATGAGCTGAGAGTTTTATTCTTTCTATTTGCTTTTTTGTTAAATCTTTATTCTCTGCTGACATTAAAATAGCACTTATTGGAGTATTTAACTCATGGGTAGTATCTTTTATAAAGTTATTTAGTTTTTCTCTTTCATCTTTAATTGGTTTTAAAAATAGTTTTGCAAGGAAAAAACCAATAAGTGAAAGAATAGAAAAAATGATTAAAAATAGAATAATAATTTCATTTTTTAAAGTATTTATTGTTTTAAAAAATAGGTTTTCTTTTATGGCAATATAGTAAATGCCCAAATGTCCATAGGTAGAGTCATCAACTAAAATAAAGTTTCTTTTTTCTTTGATAATTTTCTTAGAAAAATCTATTTTATCTTTTAGGTTCCCTACTATTACATTTTTATTTTCATCATAAAAAGAAATTTTATAAATATCAGTTTTTAAAAATTGCTCTAAATTTAAGCCTTTGTTACTCATATGTGAAAAGATAATTTGGGAGGAAATATTTGAAACAACATTTTGCATTTTTGTTTTTGTTAAATCAAAATAGAGTTTTTTTTCATTTTGGAAATATAATAAAGCAATAAGAGTCATTAAAATAAATGAAGCGCCTATATATAGTCCAAAAAATCTAAAAAAGGTTCTTTTCTCACTTTGTGTTAAATCTATTTGAAACTCCTATTTCTCTTTTTACAGTTTAAAATTATATCATAAAATATTTCCACAGGGATTCCACAAAAATTTAACTATAATAAAACTATGAAAATATTATTACTTGAAGACGATACTTTATTAAATGAGATAATAGAAGAGTTTTTAGAAGACCTTAACTATGAATATGTCTCAACTTCAGATGGGCAAGAGGCCTTAGAAGCTATTTATGAAGAGCATTTTGACTTATTACTTTTAGATGTAAATGTACCCTCTTTAAACGGCTTTGATTTATTAAAGAATTTAAAAGAAAATAAAATAGATATTCCTAGCATTTTTATAACTTCTCTTCATTCTTCAAAAGATATGGAAAAAGGTTTTAACTCTGGGGCTGATGATTATATTAAAAAGCCATTTCATTTAAGTGAATTAGAGCTTAGAATTAATAATATAAAAAGATTAAGACAAATTGATACCTCAGGAATAATTCACTTAAACGAAGAAGTCTCATATAACTATGATACAAAGTTTGTATCTTTAAATAAAGTAGAAACTCATTTGTCAAAAACTGAAACAAAAATATTTGAATATTTTATAAAAAATAAAAATAGAACAATTTCAATAGAAGAGATATCTCTAAACAATTGGGTTTATGATGAAGTTCCAACTGCTACAACCATAAGAACTTATATAAAGAATTTACGAAAAATATTAGGAAAAGATAGTATTACAACTATAAAAGCTATTGGATATAAATTAAATTTATAAAATGAAGAATCTAGCTTAGAACTTTAGAGTAAAAGTTGTTCCTTCTTTTTCAATTGATTCTACTTCAATTTGAATATTATAGGTTTTACAAATATGATAAGCAATATTTAGCCCTATTCCAAAACCACCTTGGTCTTTTGTAGCTCTATAATATCTATTAAAAATATCCTTTACTAACTCTTTTTTTATACCAATTCCCGTATCTTTTATAATAAGTGTTTTATTTTTTAATTCTATATCTATAGAGCCACCAATTTTATTGTATTTAATGGCATTTGATATAAGATTGTTAAATAATCTTATAAAGTTTTCTTTTTCCATTTCAAAACTTGTAGCTTCAATATTTGAAGTAATTGTTAATTTCTTTTTACTTGCAAAAGCTTCAAAATAATCAAGTTGAACAGCAATAATTTTATCTAATTGCAGAATAGTAGACCTAGGTTCATTTTTATTCTCATGTAGGAATAGATAAACTAAATCTTTATATATCTCTGAGATTCTTTTTGCACTAAGATTTATTCTTTGCATATTTTTTGCAGTTAAAGGAGAATCTTTACTTGTACTCATTAAAATCGCTGTAATAGGAGTATTTAACTCGTGAGTGGTATCTTTTATAAAGTTATTGAGTTTTCTTCTTTCATTTATAATTGGAGCTAAGAATAGGTCTGCTAAATAGTAACCTATAATTGCAATTATAGAATAAATTATTACAAAATAGAAGATAGACTTTTCTATTAAAGAAGTAATTTTATCTTTAAAAATATTTTCTCTAATAACAATATGATAAACACCCAAATGTCCTCTTGGCGTTCCATCTACAAGAATATAAGTATCATCAATTTTTTGAATTCTTTTTGTCAAATCTATATCTTCTTTTATATTTCCTGCTAACTTATTGTGCTTATTATCATAAAGGGCATAATCATATTGAATATAGCTTGCTAGTTTAGTGGTATTAATTGTAAGTTTAGACATATGTGCATAGATGATGCTTGAAGAGATTTTAGAAGCTACATTTTGCATGTTTGATGTAACTAAGTCATATTGTAATTTTGACTCAATTTTGTAAAAAAGCCAAAAGATTACTAGTAATAGAATAAAAGATGATCCTAAGTAAAGACCAAAAAACCTAACAAAGGTTCTTTTCTCACTTCTTGTTAAATCTATACCCTACTCCTTTTATAGTTTCAATATACTCTTCGCCTAATATTTTTCTTATATTCTTAATATAGGTTCTAATAGTTGAAGACGTTGGCGCTCCTTCATATGACCAGATATTAGAGCTTAGTTCATCTTGTGAAACACATCTATTTGTATTACTTAAAAGATATTTTAAAATCTGAGCTTCTTTTAATGGAAGTTTTGTTTTATTTGAATTCTTTTCTATATAATTTAGTTTTGTATTAAAGCTTATATTCTCATCAATTTTTAATTCATCTTCTTCAAGATGTAAAAGTCTTTTTATATTGTTTATTCTTAATTCTAGTTCTTTCAATTCAAAGGGTTTTTTTAAATAATCATCAGCCCCAGAGTTAAATCCTTCTTCAATATCTTCAACAGAGTTTAAAGAAGTAATAAATATAGCTGGAGTTGTTATATTGTTTTCTCGTAAGCTTTTTAAAAATTCAAAGCCTGTCATATTTGGTACATTTACATCTAAAATCATTAAATCAAATTGTTCGTCGTAAATTACTTCACTAGCTTTCATTCCATCATATACGGATACGACTTTGTATTCTAGGGATTCTAAAAATTCTTCTATAATTTCATTAAGTATTAGATCATCTTCAAGTAGTAGTATTTTCATAAAAACAAGTATATCATATAATAAAAAAAGTGTATATATAGCTTCTACACAATGACTTAACAAAATTCTATTAAAATTTCCATATATAAACAAAATAAGGAGTAAAAAAATGAATTTTTTGACAAAAATTATTACAGCATCTGCTTTAACATTTTCATTAGCAAATGCAACACCTCATACTTTAGATAATGCACACTCAGAAGTTGGCTTCAAAGTTAAGCATTTGATGATTACAAATGTAAAAGGTGAATTTAAATCATATACAGCTGATATTGATTTTGATCATAAAACTAAAACATTTAATAAATTAAATGCAAAGATTGAAACAAAATCAGTAGATACGGGAATTGAAAAAAGAGATAATCACTTGAAAAGTGAAGATTTTTTCCTATCAGAAAAATATCCTCTTATGACTTTTAATATGAAATCATATGCAGCTGATGGTGATGAAGGCGAAATGACTGGTGATTTAACAATAAGAGGAGTTACAAAAGAAGTAAAACTCGAAGTTGAAGATTTAGGTACAGTAAAAGATTTTGAGGGAAATAATAGAGTTGGATTTACCTTAAAAGGTAAAATCAATAGAATTGATTTCGGTTTAAAATGGAATAAAGCTCTTGAATTTGGCGGTATAGCAGTTGATGAAACAGTTAAACTTGAAATAGAGATTGAAGCAGTAGAGAAATAATTTTATTTAAAATTATATTAATAAAAAAGAAATAGAATACATAAAAAAATATTAAAAAATAAAAAAGGATATACAATGAAAAAAAATACTAAAATTAAATTAGCAGGGATTCTTTTAGGTGTGGCATTATCAAGTACTGGTGCATATGCAGCAGGTGGTTCATGCGGTGCTGGTAAATGTGGTAGTGATATGAAAAAAGTTGAGAAAAAAGGTTCATGTGGCGCTGGTAAATGTGGTAGCGATATGAAAAAAGAAACTAAAGAAATGACTGGAACTGCTGGTAAGAAAAAAATGGCAGGTTCGTGTGGTGCTGGTAAATGTGGTGCTGATATGAAAAAAGATGCTAAGAAAAAAGTTGAAGGTTCATGTGGCGCTGGTAAATGTGGATGAAACGGGGAAGATGAGTAAATGATAAACATTAAAGGCTGTGGATTAGGTCTACGAAGCGATTTTTTATTAGATGTTAATAAGAGTGATTTCCAACCAGATTGGTGGGAAGTTACTCCTGAGAATTGGATGCATATGCCAAAAATCTATGAAAAAGCATTTGAAGAAGCGGTTTTTTCAAGACCTACCCTTGCTCATGGTTTATCATTATCAATAGGTTCTGCTGATAAATTAAATAAAAAGTTTGTGAAACAAATTAAAACTTTTTTAGATAGATATAATATTAAACATTATTCTGAGCATCTTTCTTTTTCTTCTTTTGAAGGAAAACAATCTTATGAATTATTACCTGTTCCAATGACTAAAAAAATGGTTCAAATAATAAGTGATAGAGTGAAAGAAGTTGAGGATATTATTCAAAGAAATCTGATTTTAGAAAATGCAACTTATTACTATGTACCCTATTCTGAAATGGCTGAGGTAGACTTTATAAACGAAGTTTTAGAAAAATCAGGGGCTAAAATGCTTCTTGATGTAAATAATGTCTTTGTAAACTCAGTAAATCATACTTTTAAAGCAAGAAAATTTATTGATGAAATTGATAAAAGCAAAGTAGCTTATATGCATATGGCTGGACATTATTCGGATGAAGATTCTGGTCTTAAAATCGATTCCCATGGTATGCCAATTTGTTCTGGGGTTTGGAAACTTTTAGAATATACTTTAAAACAAATAAATGCTCCTGTTATGATTGAACGTGATAATAATATTCCTCCTTTGGAAGAATTAGCTAAAGAGTACAAACAAATGAGTGAAATTGTAAAAAGAGTTCAACGTGGCTAAAGATAGTTTAGAAAAAAATATAGAAAAAAGATTTTTTGATAATCTTTTAAATCAAGAAGAAGGTTTTGAAAATACAGCAATAAATGTATATCAAAAACTTGTCCTAATAAGATATATAGAAGTTATAAAAAATAGTTTCCCTTTATTTATAGATGAAATATCTCAAAATAAATTAGAAAAAAGTGTAAAAGCTTTTATGAAAAATAGTCCTAAAACACCTTTTGTCTGGCAAATACCAAATGAGTATAGAAAGTTTGTAAAAAAAGCTAAACTTTTTGATGATAAAAAATATCTATATGAACTTATGTATTATGATTGGATAGAGATAGAAATTTATATGAAAGAGTATAAATTTAAAAAACAAAAGAAGTTTTCATATAAAGAAAAATATATTTTATCAAAAAGTGCAAGAATCAAGAGATTTAAGTTTGACATTATAAACAAAGAGTATAAAACAAAAAGAGAAAATTTTGTAGCGATTTATCAAAATTTTAAAACTATAGATGTAGTTTATAGAGAGATAAATCAGTTAATTTTTTTAATACTTAAAAGAATAAATAAAAAACAATCTTTAGGTGATGTCCTAAAAGAAATATGTAAAGAAAATGAACTTGATTTCAAAGAGGCAAAGACTCTTTTACAAGAGCCTTTTGAAGAACTTTTTTTAAATAAAGTTTTAATCTACTCTCAAATCCCCATTTGATATAATCAAGCATTAGATTATCTAGTCTTGTATTGAGTTTTAATCTACTCTCAAATCCCCATTTGATATAATTACATTTGATACAGTTGTAAATAATGGTTTGTTTTAATCTACTCTCAAATCCCCATTTGATATAATTACATTTGATA
>Ga0193962_1000005_pt1 | contig 155493 bp, 205 predicted proteins | sample FB_5_MG_FD_140335 | JGI IMG/M metagenome (GOLD analysis project Ga0193962, IMG submission 140335) | Microbial mat bacterial communities from the Broadkill River, Lewes, Delaware, United States - FB_5_MG | ecosystem: Environmental > Aquatic > Freshwater > River > Microbial mats | place: USA... | reverse complement strand
GCCAAGGCGGATTCGAACCGCTCCTTCTTTCGCTTATGAGGCGAGCGTATTAACCGATTATACTATTGGCCCATTTATGTTTGCAAAATAAATTTGCGAAGGGGTTAGAGAGTGGAATAAGGTTTAAAGGCAATACAATAAGACAAAAAACACTAAAACAAATAATTTCACAAGATGGATACAAAATAACAAATATACAGATATATAATTTCGAAAACCATCAACACGAATTACTTTATTTTAAGCGCCGATAACCCTTAAACCACTCTCTAAAACTTTATTTAACCATCATCAATCCAATAGGCCGAGATTCTGGCAACGAGCTATTACACTATCATCTAGATGTATATAGCCGCTGTAGTTGATACCGTTGCATTTATCTTTCAGCCGTTGGATCTTTCTATTGGATTTCATAATTTCTGCACCCACTGAATCTAAATCGTCTTCCGACAATCCAGGAGTATAAGCTGTCTTTGAACTGTTATAGTGAGATGTTTGTGGATAAGGTTCGCCGATATCCAACAAAAGCTGCAAAGTCTCAATATAGCAGCTGACTTTAGCTATCTCAGCTGTTAACTTATTTATACCAGATTTTTCATTAAATTCACTGATTGCAACACGAATCTGGAGTCTAAAGTTATCCAATTCAACGATATTTCCCAAAATAGTCTCAACCCGTTCTTTTGTGGATTGAGTCGATTCAATTACCGTTGGGAATAGAACTCTGTTATTGCGTATCGCTAGTTTCAATTTCTTTTGTTGGATAAGACCTACAATAGAAGTTTCAAGCTGTCTTGCATTTTTTATATTTAGTTTTGTCATTTGCAATCTCCTTTAATAAAAATTGGGGCTTTCCACTCCCATCGTCGGGTTTGCCGTAGTTAACTACTACGTAAGTCACTCTGTTACCAGAAGGTAGCCACCGAACTATTGATATATTGTCTTGACCATACAGGGATTCGGGCAATATATCTCATTAAAATTGGCGCGCCTAGCAGGACTTGAACCTGGCAACCTACTGCTTAGAAGGCAGTTGCTCTATCCAATTGAGCTATAGGCGCTTAAAATCATTTCTTTAAAATATCTATAGTCAAAATATCTTAAAGAAGCAATCCTTGTTTCTGTGTTTAGTTTTACGTCCTTGTTTCTTCAACTCTTTCTTCTTACATTTCTGAACACTAGACTTACTGAATGTTCTAGCATGTTTTGCCACCAGATTATTCTGCATCTCTAACCCTCTTCAATGATTTATTTATAACATCTTCAATATCCATATTCACAAGATTTTTAGTTTCAGGAATTACACACCCACATCTAGCGCAACACAACTTCATTTTAAAACCCTGTTCATGCTCATTTTTAACTTTTATTGCCCATGAAACAAGTTTCATTTTAGTCTTCTTGTGATCACAAAACATCATAGCGTCGCGCCTCTAAATGCAACTAAAATGACAAGACTCATCAAGCTAATTTCTGTTATATTCGGATATGCTTGAATCACTTCGATTAATGTTGTTAAAGTTTCCATAATATGTACTCCAAATGTAAAGTATCAAAATTTAATGAGATAAACCAATCACCAATAGATTAGAGTTAATTGTCTTATCCTTTTCATGCGTTAATTATATTACCTTTATCACATCAAAACAAGGGTATTAATCAAATTATTTCATATTTTTTAAATATTCAAACATTTGAATAACAACACCCAAAAACTCTTTACGCTTTGCCGGTTTTCTATAAATTGCGTCAGCATCAAATTTTCCTCCAACACTTTTTACAAAGAAATCCCATGTTTCAAAGCTCTTAATAAAGTTGTATATGGCATCCGATTCATCCTTCTCTGCTACAAGTAAAGGGCAATATCCTTTTTTAACTTCCGGTAGATCTGGATGAGCATGTATCATTTGCTCAATTCTATCTACCATTTTCTGAAATGTTAGTTCATCAGTTTCCCACGCATCTTTCCATTTTTCAATGATAGCGCTTGTTCCATCAACACAGGGTTTAAATTCTTCCATAACTTTATCATGGATTGGTTCAACAATATTCTTAATACGCTCCACTTCTAAAGAAGCTTTATTGAATGCGTTGAATGCTTTAATAACTTGTGGTGGTGGCAATGTATTCATGTTTGTTCATCTCTCTATCTATGAGACTATATTGTATTGGTTGCTTAACAATAAATCAACCAAAATATACAAAAAATATTGATTATTTAACGCCCACTAATAAATCCATTAACCTGTTTGAATAATCGCTTTTGTGCCCTCTCATACGTGCTGCTAGTGACAGTTGATTCTTTTATGGCTCGCTTTTCTTCCATCATTTTAGCAGCGTCTGTAGATGAAGATAAATTACTAACGCAACGAGATAGAGAAGATTTTTGTCGATAAAGATCGTTGACTTTTGCTTTCTGCGCCCGCCACTCATTCAACTGTGGAAAGTAAACGTTCTGTCTATCACTAAACTCTGGCTTTCCTGATGCTTCCATCATCCATTGTGCCGTTTTCTCTAATTTATCACTCAAGGAAGCGAGTCTCTCTTCCTCTGCATTTATTTGCATGATAATTTCGGAATTATCTTCAATAACTTGTGATGTTGAAAGCTTTTTCATTTTGATCATCTCTCTTCTCAAGTACAACTTATTATATACTGAATAACCAAAACAAAACAAGCTTTTTAAAAGGTTTTGCAATATTTTTTGTAACAATTGTAGCCACTCGATATCTTTAAACAGAAACCTTTTTGCTACTTTATCTGCACATATCATATAGATATATGGCTTACAAAGTGTCCACGGTGTTGATCATAAAAACTTTAAATAAAGTTGATCTCGACACCATATCTATTAGTTGTGGATTTGTTTTATTCCAATAGATCAAACAACTTTTAATCAATCATAGAACCATTTGATGCCTTTCATGAATCTTGTTTCGAACCCTAAGTTAGTTTCAAAGTCTTCAACTTTTAGCATATTGTGCAAAACGTGATTCTCTCTGGCTCTTCTCTTCTTTTTTAAACACTCCTTTAGCGGTCCTCGCTTATAGTCCCATTTAGCTCCAGAGTACTTATCGCTATTTAACATAGCAAATTTCTTCAAACAGATCGGGCAGTAATTATAACCATGATTATGACTACAGATATTGCTTACCCAAAAATCAGTTTGAGTTTTCCTAACACGATTTCTAATTGTTTTTGACATAACACTAAACTCCCTAATTAAGTTAGTTAGTGCTTCCCGCCTTTGTTATGATACATAATCATATTGGTTACGCCTCATGAATATATGGTTTATTCCACTTCCCTAAGTTGATATCAATATAATATCCAACATCAAAATAATCAGACATTATATCGTTTTTATTGTAATTTTCGCCGTTCATAACATCAACAAGCTCATTTATAAACTTTTTCCATTCATCTGAGCCGTATTCAATGTTATAACTAATTGTATGATGGTTAACATCTCTATTTAACAAATCGCTAAGCGCTAAAGGGCCTTTCGAAATATTAACAACAAGAGTTGACAAATTTTTAATAGCGATTGTTCCCTTAAATTTGTATCTGGCTAATACTTTTTTGATAGCTGGGGAAATCTCTTTTTTGAACTCTTTAGATACATAAGCCATGTTGCATATTCCTAATCAATCAATTTATGCTTATATTATAAGCTTTTCGTTAGAATATGCAACAATTATTTAGGCTTACACCAACAATAATTTCAATATCATTGGTGTGTTGTACAAATTACACTCACTCAATCAATCAGAAATACCTTTAGCAATATCAATAAGGGCTTTGGCCTTTTCAATGCATTTGTCAGTTAAATTTTCACGCGAAATCATATTTTTTTCCATGATGTTACACAAATAAGTTTGGCATTTATTGAGCCTTTCTACATGGGCTTTGTATGTCTTTGTTAGAGATTCTTTCGCATTTTTAAATTCAAAATCCAATCTACTCTCTAAATCTTCACCCATTTTGCGAATATCTTCTTTCACAGTCTCTCTGATCTCAGATTCCATTTTAGTCTTAATATCATGACAAGCACGACGGATAATACTACGAGATATTTGATCTCTTTGATCTTCCAGGAATTGGTTATCAATAAATGAATTGGATATTACCTTTTCAATATGCTTCTGTAAATCTCGTTTTACAAATTCTGCAACAACCGCATTAGAAAGTTGTAAACGTGCTTCACTTCCCTCTGGAAATAGTTCACGAACCGCCTTAGCATCCAATTTAATCGTCATAGTCATATCAAATCTCCCATTCATCTTCTTTAGAATTTTTTTCTCTTGTACCGAACATCTCTAACGCATATACAATATCATTAGAGCCTGATACTTCAATAGCTAAGTATACCGTAGATCTAACTATGATGATATTATCATCACTTTCGGCAATAGACTTTGCTTTAGTAATCAACCATTGCATTGCGTTTGTTTTGTCATTCACTTCATATAGACTCACACCAATTTGAAGGCCATCTCTCACTCTATATAAAGTAACATGAATGTCATCTAAACCACTCATGGTGTTTTTGACATGATACTCAATCATATCATCTAACTTTGATCTATGCTCAGGTGCAACGTATTTGAACATACCGCACTTTTGATCCATTAATCGTTTCATCGTTTCCATATAATTTCACCACTTATTAGTTAGGTTTAAAGTAAAAATCAAACAAATCATTATCCACTTCGCTATAGTATCTAGGTTGTTTCGGCTTCATTTCAAATATTCTCTTCATGTTTAGATCTATAGCTTCTTGTGATGGAACATAGTCATTCCAAAATTCTGGAAATGTTTCTTCGGTAACGTCTTTATTCCACATATCACTAGCTTCAAAACCGCGAGAGTGTATTTCATTCATCAAATCACAGTAACGATTTTTTAGGAATGCAAGTTTGTTTATAAAGAATGACTCATGACCTTTCCCACCTTCTGGATTATCGTTGGTTCGTACAGTGTAATTTGCAGGAAGTTCCCTATCTAGTCTATACTTACCTTTAGCTAGATTGTTTGGAATTCGCTTCATTTCTCTATGCTCTGCTCTTAATTGCTGATCACACAGTAACGTAACATCTGTTAGGTTTATTCTAGTCATTTCACATTCTCTATAACAATGAACTTCTATATAGAATATAATATAGAAAAGGCTCGCATAGTGCAAGCCCTTATAGTGTTTTACTTGCGTTTAATTATTATTAGTTTCTGTTGTTTTGTATTCGTTAAGTAGTTTTTCAACTAAAGCAGAAAATGCTTGATCTGCATCTTTTTGGTATACATGCTCAGAACGCGGCAAGGGTTCAAATTCATTTTCAAAAAACACGCCAATATAGAATAGATCTTCATTTTCATCAAAAGAATTTATGACGAAAACATTTTCTTTAACTTCAAAAATTTGTCGAACTTCAAATTCATCAAAGCCTGCAGAAACGATTGCTTTGTTGAACTTATCGATTGTTGCTTGTTCATTAAAATTTTTCATTTTCATCTCTTTATTGAGTTAACTTCTATATAGAATATAATACAGAAAAGGCCTGCATAATGCAAGCCCTTATAGTGTGTTTATTCACAATTTTGAAAAAATATTTTCATATAATTTTTTACCAATTGCCTCATACATTTTTGGTGCAACCATTCTCCCTATTCGTTCACATCTTTCCGCATATAAACCTAAGTTAATATAGTCATCAGGAAGACCCATTATCCTGATTGCTTCATAATCAGATATAGGTCGATCCCATTCATAAATGTAATGATGCTTAGACTGTAAATCTTTAACTGTTAAAGTTGGTGCAACCCAATTTAGATGACAAACATATCTAGAGAATAATTTTTCTTGACCAATCAATTCAGACACAGATATAACTTTTTCAGGATATCCGTTTTCCTCAACATATTTTCTATATAGTTCCTTGTAAGTTTTTTTATAATCTTTTGCAAACGCTGTGTTTTTATATCTAAAATAATCCTCAAATTTATCAGGATCATAAGGAAAGTCTTTTAGTGCATCACCAATTGTCACATATTCATTCTTATGTAGTTTTTCTGGCCATACTTCACCATCTAAAAGAATTGGGTGAATATCAAGCTTCTCTGCAATATCTTCCCTTACCGCAATCATAATGAATCGAGGCCTAGTCTGTGGAGTTCCATAGTCACAGGCTTTTAGAATATCCCATGTAACAATATAGCCTAGACTTTCCACTTTGGTCACAATTCTCTTTAGATATTCTTTAGCTTTTCCTACTGAAATTCCTTGAACATTTTCGGCTATTGCTACTTTTGGATTCAACTTATCTAAACATTCGATCCAGTCAAAAAATAGATCTTCTATATTTTCAACTTTCATATTGGTTGAATAGTTCTTTTCTTTACCCCACCCGCTTTCTCTACTCCCAACCATTGAGAAAGCGGAACATGGGGGAGAGCCTTCAAACAAATCAAGATCACCTCTTTTTATTCCTAGATCCTTCATTGTCTGCTCAACATCCCATTTTCTAATATCACCAGCATGATGAGGGGTATCACCGTAGTTAGCCGTATAAGTTTCGATTGCACGTTCAACAAATTCTACATAGTAGATCGTGTTTGCACCAGCTAGTTTTAATCCTGTTGTTGATCCACCTCCACCTGTGAATGTCGAAATATGCGTAAACAACTTTTTATCAGCATTTCTCTTTACATCATCTAAAGTATAGCTTTTATATTTTCCCATAAGTTACCCTTCATTTATACAAGCATATGCAACAAACATTCCATACTGCCAGATAGGAACAACAGTTGAAAAGTTTTTATTCAAAACTTTCTCTAATCTATCACGATCCCACAGTCTCATGATATTATGCAGAGTTCTTTCCTTATTTAAGATGTCATCAGAATTATATGAATCTAGCTTATCAATCAACTGTAACCGCGAGAATGTATCATTCATTCTATGTTCAGATAGATAAACCTTTTCACTATGAATGTATATCTGAGATTGATTTTTCATCATTCTAGAAATACTGGCGATATTTGATTCCCTATCTTCATCTCTAGAAACAAATTGATTGGTGAATAATGATAAAGTCATCGACATTTGTCTTTTTTTGCTTATCTTTTTCTTGATAAGCTTCATACATTCCATTAGAGTTCTATTTTCAAAGCGAATACATTCACTTTTATGTTCAATATCACTCCAATTTTCATAAAATCTATCTGATGGATCAATACCAAGAAATTCTACATTGTCAGATTTGGTTATATTTTTCAATCTAACGAGCTTATCACCTTGTGATGTACCAACATCAATAACAAGTGAGTTTGACTGATCTATTGTCTTGTAGATCGATTCAATGATATGAATCAAGTTTGAATACCCAGGAATAGATGTTTCGATATGTTGACTAAAATCCTCACCTTCTTTACAGGGGACCAAAAATTCTTTTTCTCTCATTTTTAGTATTCTCCAATATTTTGATAAATCCAATCTGACCGATTATAGGTAAGCATAGAAATAGAATCAATAAAATTCTATCTAAGTTAGTAACAATTCCTATTGAATTATCGTCATAACATGTAAACAAAACTGATGACATGATTAGCGCCATCACTATGCAACCTAAAATTAAATACATCAGTTATATCTCTTTATTGTAAGCACAATACCCAGTTTTCACTATTGAACTTCATTATTTCTTCTAGTGGCAATAAAGGTAAGTTCATAAAATTAGATCCTCTCAAACAATAAAAGATTAAGAGGATCTAACAATCATTACACAAAAAAGTCTGATAAATCGCCACCTTTAGGTTCTGTTTCCCAACCAATAGCATCTATAAAGTTCTTAAGGCGTTTAACGAACCCTGATTGCCATAGCGCTTCTCTATCAGCATATTGTTCAATCACTGGCAACATTTGAGGAGGAATTTCTCCATCAAAACCCAATACATCGACATTATATGGATTAGGTATCTTCAAGTCAACATATCTAATTTTTGCACCACTTTGAATGGGCGATGCGTCGATATAAAAATCCTTTATGACTTTGTTGAAGTTAATTGCCGATCTAATGTGTTTTTGCGCACCTTTTATAGCTTCACCTGTCTTCTTATCAGTGTATTTATCGATACCCTTAACACCAGTCGGTGAACAAATATCGTACACTGGAAGATCATTAAACTTTTTGCGAGCTTCATCAATAAATGTATGCATCTGACTTTCAACATCAGAATCCAATGCTTGCTGATAGGCTTTCTCCAAAATAGGTCTTGCCCATACAGGGGTGTTCGATTTTTTAGCTTCTAACCCAATAACCTTTGTTTTGCAAGTCTCGAATCTAACACCTTCACTATCTTTAACTTTCATTGCATAGCGCTTTTTAGATACGTTGATAGATACTGGCGCAATAACCTCTCTATCCCAGAACATTCGCTGTTCATATGCATTCATATAATCAGCCATTTCATCCATCCAAGATTCAATCTTAGGTTCAAGAACTTTCTTATAGAATGCATCTAACTTATCCGCAATAACATCCTCACTTTCATTTTCTATACCAAGCTTTTTAACAATGTCATCTAATGTTATATATAGAGAATCTGTATCACCAGCTGGTGTATAATTCTTCTCAACATCATTTTTCATTATGGTGTTTAAGAGCTTGTTTATCCTGTTTCCTGTCCACTTATTAGTTATCTGCCCACCTAAAGTAATAGCAGCAGCAATTCGTGGATCAGTGTGTTGGAAAGCAGCGTTACCTAACCCCCCATAGACGCTATTCATGAGAATTTTTCTAGATTGCTGGTTCCCATCTTCTGCAACTTCTATTGCAGCTTGTTTATGATATTCTTCTTTAACTTGTTGATCAGCCCATCCAGCAAACTCGCTATGGGTACCTCTGTGTTCAAGCTCTTCTTTTGCTCTCACTTTAGCTTGTTCTGCAGCAAGCATTAACTTTTTATGGGCTTTACGATCTGCATACAACTTACGCATCAGCTCAGATAAAAACGACATTCGTTCATTGCTAAAGAATTGCCAATTACCGGAAACACATAGATTATGTTTCTTCAGTATGCTTGTATCGACATCCTTGTTCAAAAATGCGTTTATGCATTGCAAAAACTCATATTCTTCTGGGACTCCTAAGCTAGCTGCAACGTCAGAATCTAAGTATTTTGGATCTGAACCAATAGGTCTATTATCTCTAACCCATTGTTGAACATCTTCAGGAAGATCCCAAAATTCAACTAACGTTTCTGGACCAGTATTGAAATGCTGAATTAAATGTGGATACAGTGATGCTAAGTCTATAGACAACACCCACTTATATCTACCTTGCTGTACAGGTAGAACGTAAGCACCAGGATACCTTTCTTTTGATCCAACATCCCCTTTAATTGTAGTATATCGATTCTGATTATCCAAGTAGGTGTATATAATAGTTTCCCATAGAGCGACGGTTCCTAACGTATCTTCAAAATTCGCTTTTGCAAAATATGCGATAGCATAAGTGATATTCATAAACTGACGCTTTTCGTCAAGTTTTGCTAGTAAGTCAACATCTCGTATACCATACTCAACATACAGCTGGAAGTTCTTAAAATATAGATCATTCAAATTTCCATATTCGCTATAGTCAACTTTACCTGCACCAAGCTCAGCTTCACAAATGAAATCTAATGACATACGCTCCCTAGGGATAAAATTATGCTTATCGTAAACTTCCATATAATCGAGATTTGATACACCCACAATTTCAACAGATGTTACCATATTGCCATAGTCATCTTTAAAGTCTCGACTATTAACTATATTGAAAGGTGATAGTTGATTGGCTGTGCTTTCACCCAAACACTTAGCCATTCTAAAGTAGATTGTTGGGTTATCAAACTTCGTACCATTCCATGCAGAAATCCAATCAGGATTTGCTTCTTTGAAGAGCGCTAAAAACTTAATGAGAAGTTCATCTTCATCTACACAGGTATGATATGTTGGATTTAAATGGCCGATTTCAGGATGACTTTTATCGTGCTTATACCCTTGCTCATTGAATCCAAACACATCAAACGATTTTGTTCTTGAGTTGTATATCTGAATAAGTCTAATTTCAAACTCAGCAGATTTTGGATCTGGTTGGCGCTGTGGATCGTAATCAGTCTCAATATCAATCCATAGACCTGTTATCATGCTTAAGTCTACGTCAATATTTGCACCGTATGTTTCTTGTATAAACTGAACACCCCATTTAGTTGTTCCGTATATTTCTATACCTTCAACATCACTATACTCATCGATGAAGTCTTTAGCGTCCCTAATAGAACCAAAGGAAACTTGTTGTAAAGGAATATCCTTAACTCTATGTGAATTCCGATTTCGATGTATCAGATGGGATGTATAGCTTGGGATTGAAATCTTCTACTATATCATTGTGTTTATTTCCACTTTCATCATAATAGCTGTGAAATATCTTATTCCCCCATGATTTGTAAAAAGTGTAAAACTTCGGTTTTTGCGTCATTGCAATTTCCTCTTAACTTAATCTTGTGTTTATGTGATCGATGTAATCCTGCGCTTCAATTTCGTAAAACTTTGAACATTTAGAGATTTTACTACGAACATCAGGCCATGTAAAATGATCAATCGTTTCATTATCCCATGCTTCTGCAATGTTGAGAATCCAATCGAACGCTATCATTGTTAGCCAGTCGATCTTATCTTGCTCATATAGATTGAACAAGTGAGATTGACCATTAACAGGAACAACATACTCATTGATACCAATTTTCTTACTTCTTGCGTCTGCATAGATTATCTCAAAGTCGTTAATGAATTGTTGAAACATTCTACCCCTATCAGAAACATACTTCAAATGGCGATTTATAGCGTTTTCATCCATCATATCAGGCACAAAAATAGATTTGTAAGGCTTATCAGCATACAGATATTGAGCAGCTAGGAAATCTAACGCTTTTTGGTAAACGCCTTTCTTTTTCATGTACAGACCAAGCTTTGACCACATACCACGAGATTTATTCTTTTTGAAGTACGCTATACCATTGTTCTTAACTTCACCATCATACTTGAAGATATCATAGTTTGGTGTAGTAAAGTGTAATTTTAAAGCTATACCTATGCACCATGCTTGATGCCCATATCCAATTAATTCCTGTGCTGTTGGCATTAAAATTTACCCCTCATATCAAAGTCTATAGACCAATTCCTTAATCTTTGACCAATTTACCATATGCCGTTCTCCGATTGGAACTACGTCGCAAATCATATCATGCGCTTCTAGATATTTCAAATGTCTGCAATCATCAGAATTCACTCGTAAATTATCCTTAACATACTCTAAACATGCATCAGAAAGGCTATAATTTCTATACGGTGGTGAATCTCTTAAGCTCATAACGTAACACCCTCTCTGTATAAGTTTGATAGTTCTCCTGATACTAACACACTAGATACGTTAATAGCAACTTGTTTCGGTAATTTGAAACACTCTGTACATCCCTGCCATCTACCTTTCCCTCTCCACTTATTAGCTCTATAAGAATATTTCTCAACACCACTATGAAGAAACTTTTCGAGTATCATAGCCATTTCAACAGGCATTGCTTTTGACTCTTGTATGAGTTGCGTTGCTTTGTAACCAGACTTTGTTCTGACTTCGGAAGCTCTTTGCGTTGGGTAATTTGATACACCTATTTTATAGACATCGTTAAACAGGCGTATTAGATAAACCTTCTTATCTTTTACGGAATCAGCATCCCCCTCTTTAATTCGCTTCAATTCGCTTAAGTGGCACATATATACTCCTTTATTATGAAAAAGCTTGAGTGAAATCAATCACCCAAGCTTTTGTCGTTGTTATTTGTTAATCATGATAATCAAACATATAATCATCATCATAATCATCATCATACATATAGTCAAACAAATCTTTCGTATTGTCTAAATGCTTCTGATGTTGAGCAATAAATCCAGGATCTGTTTTCATTTTTCTGCACCATTCTTCAGCATGTTTACGCTTAAAGAAAGTGCGACGATAGTTGTATGACTCTCCAGCTGTTATGCCAGCATCTTGGCAAGAACGGCTATCTTCGATAGGGTCTGAGTCTTCACAAGAACTAAAGATCCAGCGACAATTGAAAAACATTCCAAGAACTTTGGGTGGATTGCTTGGGTAAATACTCTGAGAATGAAAGACTGGGTACGGTTTACTTGTCACTATATACTCATCAATACCATATACAGGGTGAGCCACAAATATAGTAACGCCAGCTTTGATATCTTTCATTTTAACGGTTACATTTTTAGTTTTCATAATTTTCTCACTCACTAATATTATTTGCAATCAATCAAGCTTTCAATCGCTAGTTTAGTTTTCTCAAAGTCTCCAGGAGTGTGAAGAATACAAAGCCCTTTTCCGCTGTCAAATGCTTCTTTGCTTTTCATTCTATCATCAATCAAAATACTATTTTCATCACTCAATCTAATCTTTTCACGAGCTTTAATACAAGCATTGACTTTAATTCCGCTGAAATTCTCTTCGAGCCATGTGCGCTTACATGCTTCTGAATACAACGGCAAAACATGCCCAGTTGCGGTATAGAATTCAACAACTTCAAACTTTTCTTTCAGAAATTCAATGAATTCTTTCGCTCCATCGTAGATGGGAAGATTAAGAAATAGTTTATCCTCTCCGATAACTTTTCCTTTTATTAGATCTTTATGAGCTTTGCTTAAATTGTTTAGACAATCGGGGTGATATCCTGTTAGTGCTTTCCATCCCTCTACATAGTTGGCGACAACGCCATCAACATCAACTAAAACTCTTTTATATTTCATATTAACTCCTCAATCAACAATAGTATTATCTCAATAAGTATAAATAATGTCAATAAACTAATCAGGTATTTACAGTGGAAACATTAAATTTTTTAGTAGAAGACATTTTAGAATATATTCCTTATGAAGATGGCACTCATAAAGGTATGATAACATTTAGTGAAGCTCTTTTGATGGAAAAGGCTCCGATTGTTAATACATTAGCACACTTCAAAGGTATTCCAATTATAACTAAAACTAGAGGGATAGAGAATCATTTTAAAGATCGACATAGTGAACGTGGTGGGAATGTAGATAAAAAAGATATTATGGGTATGCTAAGAAATGGTGTCCCAGATATAGTAAATAAACACGGGCATGGTGATTATGCTATTGTTAGTAAGTCTGTTCCAGTAAAGATCATCCTAAATTATGGGAAAGGTAAAGAAAATGCAGCAGAAGAGCGCGTTCTATTGATCACACTCTTAGCTGGTCATATGAAAGTAAAAAGCGGAACGAAAGTTATTAACGTAGCTTAATTTTAGTAGTTCTCAAGATTCCAAGGAATCATGTCAATAACGTTTTCATCGATGACTACAAAATCATCATCTTCAGGCTCATCAGCTAAAGCTTCAACGGATGGGCCTGTTTTTATTTCGGTTAAATCAAATCGAAACTCATTCCCTAGATCAACTTTTTTCACTTCAACATGAGCAAAGTATTCACGTTCTTCTGAAACACAATGAACGATAGCATTAGAAACATTGTTCTCTTCTCCATACATAATGGGAGCAGAAACAGTCTCTTTTTCATAGTGTGCTTCAATCTTGCGAATTGTTTCAGATTTTGTGATGTTTTTCATGATAATTCCTCTTTTCTTTACTCTCTCAATCAACAGAAATATTATCTCAATTTATCTCGTTAGAGTCAAGACATTTGGCCGTTGTCTGCAAAAGAATATGTACTATTCCCAGCAACAATAATATGATCAAGAGTTCGAATATCTAGCATATCTAGACATTTGCGAATTTTGTCAGTTATTTGAAAATCGGCTGTTGAAGGCGATAACGATCCAGAAGGATGATTGTGTGAAATAATCACAGCGGCAGCATTGAGTTTCAATGCATTTTTAACAATCTCGCGAGGATAGACGCTAGCAGCGTTAATAGTGCCCTTAGTCTCACATAAAATTTCAATGATTTCGTGCTGATTGTTCAAGTACATGACGTGGAACTCTTCACGTTCTAAATGAGCTAATCGAAACTTTAGAATATTTTCAGCGATATTTGTACTTGTTACTGATATCTTTTCTTTTTTAGCTTTTGATGCAATGATCATTTCGGCTTTTTGTAAGATAGAAATTTCTTCTGGAGTATACATAGTCATTTCCTTTATTCAATTCTCTCAATCAACAGAAATATTATCTCAATTTATCTTGTTGGAGTCAATAACTAAAAGCATTTTATTGAAAGTTTTTATAGTTAGTTATGGAAGTTCAGGTGGAAATACCCACGCAAATGGAATATTTCCAATTCCATCCATATAAGTAACACGCATAATATAAGTTCCATCTGTAAACTTAGCGACGTTGAACGATTCAGGAAGATATCCGCACTTATAATAGTTTGTTTCTTTCCATATCTCCATGAATGCTTCTGATGGCGTTCCATACATAGGCGTTCCATTTTGAATTCCGATGAAGATATTATCCTCAGTTGAAATTTGAGTTGGGTTGGAAATCATACTATTGAAGTCGATGATATTCGAAACTACTGTATTGTTTAAGTTGCTCATGTTCATATATTCCGTTTTGAAATTTTGTTATATAAGATCAATCAACATATAGAATTATAACGATAAAAGGCCTGCCGAAGCAAGCCTTTTTGTGATGAAATTGGGATTTTATTTTATCTTTTCCGCTCTTTACAATGTCAGTATACTTTAACAACTTTTCCATCGTTTCGCTTAACTTGAACATTAGCATATTTTCCATATACTTTATGCATAAAAGCGTCAAGCTCATCTTGGTTAAGTTCTTCCTTGTTCCCAGCTTACATGTAATACCAACACTATGGAAAGTATACATAAAGTTTTCGTTTATCTATTAACTTAAGAACGAGTCCTTGGGTACATACGATTTAATCTTATCAATCACAGATGAAGAAATCTCTGAAGGTGATAACACAGTTTTACCTTTTCGCTTAACGTATACATAATTGGCTTTTTTGATATAAGAACCACCTTTACCACTTGTCGCAATCTCAGCATCGTTTTTACCATCATTAGGTAGAACAAATCTATTGAACGCTAAAACAATTTCACCATTCATGTATTGTTTTAGTTTATCACCCATTGAAAGAATATCTTTCATTGTTGATGATGCACCCTTATGGGTATCCAATAGAATATCTGATGGAACAACTCTTGATCTTGAAGCGTTTTGCTTTTTGGCTATTTCAATATCATTTACTACCCATACCAAATGAATATTTTCTTTTTCATAACCAAGATTTTCAGCATCTCTTGCGATATCTTTCAGCTTTTTAATATCCTTTAGCGTCACATCAAAAATTAAGTTTGGCTTTCTCTGTGGATCCGCTAATGCAATGGATTTAAATGCAGCAGATTTTACTTTACTATCAAGCTTATAGTCTACACCTATGATGCCATGAATTGCGGATACATTCTCAGGTTTTCTTAGATCAAAAGATTTAAGATCTTTACCTGTTTCTCTCTTAACACGTGAAGCAAATTTCTTAGATTCAATTGCTAATGCTTTTAACGCATCAACATCAAACACTTTTCCTTGAACACCAACAAGATTCGAAAGAACAAATCCTTTTCCAGATCCTGCACCACCCGCGAGAATAACGATTTGCCCAAATCTAGGATTAGCTTTTCCACCAAATGTGATTAGCGCTTCATCCAATTGCTGATTTCCGGACTCAATTAGAATATCTATGAAGTTTTTCAAAACAAATTCCTCTATTGAAAAAAAATATTAATCTATATTATATCATTATTTAACAATAGAGGAATGTTTAATTAATTACTTAACGGTTACTTGAACAATATTGCCGCGCTTTGTAACAACTTGAGTAGAAGTCATCTGAAGTTTAAGCTCACGGCGACGACGTACACGGTCTTGAACTTCACTTTGCATGAACGATTCTAGTTTGAAAATCTCATGAGCTTGTTTCAAGGCACTTGCAAAATATTCTGAATGCTTTCCGCCATAGATTTCAACAGCGTTACGTGCAATAGAATGAGCCATTTTCATAGTTACGTTATTAGCTTGAGTTTTCATGTTGTTTCACCTTTTTGGCTATTTGTTTACTTTATGTGTTAATTTTAAGGGAGGGTGAGGTGCATGTCAACACCTGTTTTGAAAAGAATCTGAATTTATTTAGTCTTCTAGTACATACACTAAGTTAATGAAGATGTTTACAATGTTTAAGAACATTCCAATAGATGCTTGAACATAGTTTTCATAGTGTCCTTTCATAATCTCACTGGTATCATACATAATAAAACCAGAGAATAAAATGATAGCTGCATACGATAGGAGAGCTTCCAACCAAGCTAAACCAATGAATATATTCGCAATCGACATAACAATTAAAGTAATCAGAGCAACTAATAGGAAAGTACCCATTTTACTAAAGTCATGCTTCATATAGTTTTTGATTGTATAGTAAGACGTTAATACGAAAATAGCAATCGTTCCAATTCCTGCCAACAACAAAGTATCTGAAGATACATCTTTAGTGTATAAAATCTGCCCAATAGATAGACCGATAAAAGTTGAGAACAATAAAGTTAATGGCACACTGCTTGTAAATATAACACCAACCATAGCTAGAATCGCTAGTGCAGATACACCCACTGAAAATAATACTCCAGATTCTGTAAACATATTTGTAAAGTATGGACACACATTAGATGTAAAAGCTGTTACTAATGACACCATAATCATAACAGACATCATAATATACGTATTTTTTAGCATTTTTAAATTGTCTTGCATTTGTTTATTCTCCTTTTGAGATATTTTAAGTTAAATGAGTTAAGATGAACAAGTATAAACCATAGCACATAAACCTAGAAACATGCAGTTTGGAACAGTTGCCGCAAAATTGCTTCTCCAAGACATACAGTAAAACATCAGAGCCTGTATAGCCTTTCACATTATCAAATCCGTTTGATTGAGAAGTCTCTAAACAGAATCTTCTCTCTAGCAGTTAGAGAAATATCATCTCCAACTAAAATTGATTTTGATTGAGTAGATTTAATGAATCCCATACCTTCGTCGATATAAGCATCACTACTATCGGCACCACCTGTGTATTCGCCTTTAACCCTTGCTTCATATAAAGCTGAAGCAATGATTGTGTGATATCCATACATGCCGAAGAATATTCCATCTAAAGCTCGATCATATACAAACTCAACTTCACTATCAGCATATTGCTTAGCAACAACCTTTGAAAAATCCGAGGACTTTGCAAAACATATATCATTCATAGAAGAGTTTATCGCAATCTCAAGAGAAGTAATCAACCAATCTCTGTCTGCATCACTTTTCTTCAATTCGACAGTATCTGCAATCATTTTAATCAACCGGTCACTATCTGATACTATCATTGAGCTTTCCATAAAATTTACTCTCTTTGTTAAGAAATAAAGCGTCTATTATCAATTCAATAATACAAGGTTTATCTCTTCTTACTAACTATCATACTAAACGAAATATAAGAAAGGGTTTTGGAGGTGAGCAGGTGGTCCCGACCCCCATACGAGCTACTAACTCATACCTGCTGGTTTAGAATCCAGAGTCCGTCCCCGACGAATTTACTCACCCCAAAACCCTTTCTTTTTAACAACGTTACTCTGTCTTAAACATATCAATCTGATTCAACGGTTGACTTAATCCTAAACATTGTTGAGCGCATTTCTTACATCTAAAGCTTCTTTTTGCTGCAACATGAGTGGAATCGCATGTAATGCATTTTTGTTGATAATACCCATCTGCCCATCCAAATTCTACAAGATTTTTGTCACTTTCACTCATAAAGACTTTTAACTCCACGCTTCACGTTTATTGTTGCGTTTCATTTTACGGTTAACTCGCTTAGAATTTTTATTCTGTTCTGAACGAGCTTGCTTACCATAAGACTTCATTTTGTTGACCATTTTCTTTTTCCTTTGTTTATTAAAAATTAAGTATGCTTAGTATACTTCAAATTTATTGTCTGTAAAAGGTATTTCTATATTTAATCCATTCTTACAAACAATAGAGATGAATTGTTCACCACCAAATAATGCTACCGGCTTATCGAATGAGATTAACATCATATAATCATCAAATTCATAATTGAGTTCGCAAATATCTAAGTTGGTATACATTTCGTTTAAAGTTGATACAATGACTGTACCATTGTTTACAGAAATAGTGACATCATCAACCGAAGCAATCGATGGTGCACATCCAGTCATTATAGATGTTACTAAAACTGATAATGCAACTAATTTCTTCATTATCTTATTCCTATCTATTAGAACAATTCGACTACTATACTAATATGGTAAAGTCGAAGTACTTTTATATTTTACACAAATTAATCAGAAAAACAATTATTTTTGCGTTAAAATTACACATTTTTAACCTTTTTACATAACTTATACTTAACATATACAAAAACCAAAACCAATGGGTACAATACGCTAGTTATTAGATTAGTATAAGGGAAAACACATAAAACTACTAGAAAAATGGGTGTTGATGCATTATCCGTATGTAGAAAGTTATCATTCGATGTATGTACGCTTATACTCTTCTCTAAAGCGTACATAGCGTAAAGTGAACATAATGAAACCACAAAGGGTAAAAAAAAGTATAAAACAAAGTGTAAGAAGACCATAATATTATTCACTCCCATTTAATATGTAAACAAATTTTGTTATATCGCATCTCTACCCACAACTTGATAAATTTCATAACATCATTTTCTTTTTTGTTGACATCATTTATTTTATCTGGATTGTTATTATTTCGATCTTTTATCAGCCCTGTCACGAAGACAATCTGTTTAAATGATGATGAAATTGCGTATGCTAAACATATCAATAACATACATGCACCAACAACGAACAAGAACATAATCATACTATTTTCGGTATAAATCATATTCAATTCAAGTCCGAAGAATACACCGTAAAAACCGATAGCTGTTGCAAGAGATCCACCTATTACAATAACATACGCAAAAATTATAACTATGCAAGATGCAATTGCAATAATAATAGATTCAATCATATCACATAAATTATTGACACTACACAATTTAATGTATGTGTACTTTTCGATAAGATGAGCTAATAACCCATCCTTTTTAAACGTTATATCATTCGACATTTTGTATAACTCCATCAATTTCATTAACGTTGATAATTTTATCTTTAAACGTCGGCCCAGATATGAAAAACACTTCAACCAACTCTCGTTCTTCGCTGATGTAAAAATGCTTATCGCCAATCTTTATGAATACATCTTCAGTGTTAACGCCATCTAGATTCAAAATCAATCGTGTTGTCATAAACTTGCATCCTTCTGTTTAATTGTTCATTTAATGTTTGTATCTTTGGGAGTGAAATAGTCAATCACTCCCATTAACAAACACAAGCTATGTTCGCATCACTCTAATATCATAACGCCGCTAAAGTGTTGTCTTAGAGTTTCTGTAACAGTTTTACCTTGTGCATACTCATTTCTCCAGTATTCTGTATCATTGACAGATTGCCCGAGCTTCTGTGACTGATTTTGAAGTGTAGTATACCACTCTTCAAACGTCAATGTTTGTTTTGTTTCATTAACTAGCTGCATCATCATCTTCATCATCTTCATCAATTGGTTGACTAACGGTCTTTTCAAAAACCATTTCATATAGATCAATACGATCACCATGAGTCTTTTCAGCTTTAGATTTACTATGAGTCAAATCCATCTTAGCCGCTGCTTTAATATCACCAACGGGAATTTTGAAATCTTTGCTAATCGCAGCAACTGTTTCTTTTACGTTTTCAGCAGCTGATTGTTCAATAGCCATTAGGTTACGAACATTTTTGATTTTAGAAATCAACTCTTTTTGTAATGCTGGATCGGTTGGAATATCAAATCCTACTTTACTCATATCATTTCTCCTAATATTAGTCGGTTATCTTACTTATCTGTTTCAATTATCAACAATATCAAAATGGTTGTTGCGTTGAATCAATTTCTGGTTATTTGTAACCAGAATTGCTTGCAATAGATCTTTGTTAATAGAATACACTGTAACCATCCATGAAGAGTCGTAAATTGTCTTATATCGACCTTTTTCATCTCGTGTTCTTGTAGCACGTCTCTTTTGGATGCTGTAAAGGTTGATGACATTACCGTTACATTTACAGCAACTAATACCATTACTTGTAAACGTCGTAGTCCCTAATCTCTGGATGTATCGATCAACATCAGATCTGCTAAAGAATTTTCTAACATTTGGTTTCATCTTCAAAGATAAATTCATTTCATTCTCCTATTGTTGGGGTTGTATATCACCAACCCCATTCTGAGCTTCCAGTTTTTTCGCTTTTTTCTTTATTGCTATGTTGCTTATTATCGTGTTTAGCTTGAAATAGAGCTTGCATCTTTTCTTTGTTAGCTTCCGCATTCTTAGACATAATACCATCTCTAGCCATTTCCATCTGATCATCACTCATAACAGATCGTTGAGCGCTCCAATCTAAATCATAGTATTTCTGTTTATCTTGATCACTACCAATTAAAAACTTGTTGATAACGTTTTTATTGTTATAACGACTCTTCAACTGTTTAATGATCATCTGATTATCAGGAAGATCACTAGAATTATAACCAGCAATCATGAAATCAGCTGTTGCAGCAATACCAATTGCACTTGCAATATTGGTTACGTTAACAGATCCAGATGCTTGACCTGTCCTATCAAACTGCGCTGCTGTCCATATAGGTGCTTTAAATTCTGTACCTAACCCCCTAAGTTCTTCTGCTACGCTCGTTAGATACGTATTAGAATTACTCTTAGCAGAAGGTGGCAACTTTTCACTTCCTGCAATACCTAAGTAGTCTACAATAATTAAGTCAGGTTTAAAAGACTTAATTCGTTCAAGTTCTTTCAAATAAGACCTCATTTGCCCTATATCGGTTCCAGGAACAAATTGCTTAAATTGAATATCACCCAATATCGATTGTTGTAGAGTTCTAACATTATTACAGTATTCATCTTTATTCAATGCAAATACCTGATCAAACGTCATATCCATCATTGTTGTATCTAAACGAGTTTTACATACATCTTCATCCATCTCCAATGAAAAGTATATGACGTTTTTACCCTGTCTAGCCCATGTTGCAGCCATCCATATAAGGAACGTAGACTTACCAGCGTTAATAGGTGCTAGGAATATATTCAACGTACCTTTTTTGTCAGGAACACCACCTTTTGTAATTTTATTGAGAATATCACACTCAAATGGAACTCTACTAACTTCGCTATGTTCATTCTCCCAATGATCCTCTGGGTTTTCCCAGTACGATTTACCAAAGTCACTATTGAAGTTAACAGATAGCGCTTCTTGCATCAAGCTTGGCAAAGCATTCCTATGAACACTCTTATCTTCACCTTCATACACTGCAATAGATGTCTGCAGCATATTGAAGAAAGATCTTTGCACTGCCCACTCTTCTGTTTCCTTCTTAAGCCAATCAAAATGTTGATTACATGGCTCTTCACAACTTTCCAGTATTTCGACAACATCATCAAAAACATGTTCATCTAATGGGTGTTTTTGAACTTCAATCATTATCGACTCTAATGTAGGTGGCTTCCTATATTCATTGGAGTATGACTGTATTGCTCTAAAACACCTATTTAGATGACTTTTTACTAAACCACTCTGCCTTTAAATGAGGCAGTATTGCATCAAAGTATTGTTTGTTTGTTATTAGTGAGTTTATGATTATTTCTTCCAAATTCTCACTCCTTAAGCTTTTATCAAGTATTTAAGATGAGAATTGTATTAAACCACTTGCATAGAAGCAACAATTTCTTCCTCACTAAGTTGCTCAATCTGCACACCAATGATATCTGCACACGTTTCCAACAATCTATCTGTTATAGGCACCGTATTCGTTAGCAATTCAATGATAGTGCGAGTTTTTTCAACTTCTGTATCGAGTTCCAACTTATACAAGAAACAAACACCTTTAAATTCACCAGATGTGATAACAGTATATGGCTGCTTTCTACCAAATCTCTCTGGATTATATTCTATTGAATATTGGGGTGGAGATGAACCATCACAATCAACAACTGTAGTCAATGCTTCTGCTTCTTGTGTTTTATGAAAAGGTGTAAAGTACACCTTACACCACATCAATAGAGATGCTATCCAATTACGAATCCTCTTCATTTGACAACAACTCCTCTACTTCATCTAGATCATCCTGAACAAATGCTCCTTTCCCTTTCAAAGAATATAAACCTTCAGCTTTTTCTTTGAACCATTCATTAGAAATCAATGATTCAAACCATTCATCTGCGTCACCTCTATTTCATCTGATTCTTAGTGAATGATTTATCGATGCCTGTTGCTTCAATTAGTTCGCTATTGAATTTGTATCTACCTGCACCCAACATTTCGATAGCGCCAAGATAACGTCCAATTTCAAGCATACCTGACCATCTATAGATACCATTTTCAAATGAGATTTCAATAGGTGCTTTTACATCTTCTTTCACATCACGACCTTTCATATTAGTCAATGTGAATGTAAACCCTTCAAGAACCTTATTTCCAAATTCATTCTTATCATCTGATTTATTTTTAGATCGTCTTGCATAGAATGTAGAGTTAGCAGCTAGTAGACCACCTTTACCGCCCTTAAGAATAGGATCAGCGTATTTGTTAGATATATCATCATAAGCACTATTGATAACATAACATGGAATACCACGCGAGTTAATCTTAGCTGTTATGATACGCCATAGAGAATTGAGTTGCTTAGCTCTCGTCATATCAGCAACAACTTTATCATTTTCAGAATCTTCAATTTCCTTCAAAGATGCAAGTTGTCCCACAGAATCGATTATAAAATATACGTTATCTTCCCTAGTTAAATCCGACAACACTGATGCTGCTTTCACTTTCAAATCTTCAACACTTTCAATTGGAACATGGATGATTCTATCTGGATCAATACCTTCACTTATGAAGTATTCAGAAGATGCTCCAAACTCACTATCAAATAGGAACGCAACACCATCATCAAATGTGTTTAAGAAGTGCTTAATTTCCATAACACCGTAGAGTGTTTTATATGTACGAGAATCACCCGCAACTTGATGAATACCCGCACGAATCTTACCATTTAACTTACCAGTACGTATTAGGTTATAGATTGGAACATCTGTTGTGAATAAACCTTCGTTATCCAAATATTCTCTATTCAGATACCGTTGCGACACCAGCTGTGCCATGTCGTTCGGCAAGTTTATTCAATTTCTTCATGATTTCATTCTTTTTAATCGCCATTAACAATTCTCCTATGTTATTGGTTGCACACTATACACACTAATTTATGTATGTATAGTGCATCTTAAGTTAAAATTTGATTAATGTAAAGCTATTTTTGCATAATCTAACGCATCAATATCATCTAACTTAACTCCTTTAAGATCCTCAAGATGTCGTTTGATTGATATAAGGTTAGGCGTGTAACTTTGTAGATTTAGATCAGTAACTAACCGTTCAACAATTGCTACGTTTTCAGCACTTTGTTCTTTGATACTTTCAACATCACTTAGGTTGAACAATATTTTCTGTATGATCGAAATCATAGACATGAAGCGCTTTTCATTTATGCGTGATATTTGATATTCAATATAACCTCTATCCTCACCCATATCACCGGAAAAGAATTTACATATATCACTTCGCAATTTATTCTGAATTTCAATGCTCAGTGAAAAGATAGATGATAGAGGTGCAGTTAGATCGTATTTTTCACATGCATAGATCAAATTCACATATTCATCAAAGCTTCCAACGATATTGAGCATATTTTCAATATACTGCATATCATCCACTTCAATATCCCATGTCACAACAATAAATGGAGCGATAAAATCTGGAACATCTACAAAAAAATCAACTTTTGACACTGAGATTTTGATGGGTGAATTTTCATCAGAAACGTCGTGAACATTACTTTTATTCAGAGCTTTGATCATTTGCTTATCCATATATTCGATAATGCTTAGTCTATGATCTTCATCACCGATTTCGACGCAATGTACAGTACTGCTTATTTGCAACATAAATTGCTCCTATACGCTAGTTCTTTTAACAATATAGGAGCATTATAAAGGAGGGGAGTTGTGATTGCAACAACTTTTTTAGAATGGGTTTATATCTGTTGGAGTTTGTGTAAACACCATGCTTGCTTTTCCTTCAACAGTGAGATCAAAGAAATCTAACACACCTGCTCGTGACTGAGCTTGAAGACCAACGTTATGGTAACCACCACTACTTGCAGTCGTTACGATTAGATCTACGCCATCGATACCGCCACCGAAATTATTCTTAACATCTTCTGTTATATTGACACCCAAGCTTGCTCCACCTGCAGATATAATATGCACAGTAAACTCTTGATATGAGCTTGCAAGTGATATTGTATCTTGTGAAATAACCTTTATTTTAAACACATTGGTGACAGGTGCTGCACTAACCGGAATCTGAAAGTACGTTATGTAATTTGTTGTTGGAACTGAATCACTAATGTTTGTGAAATCCAACACTCGCTTTGAGATATTTCCATCAGGTTTTTGAACAATGTTGGTGATTGCTAGAATGTCTTGATAACTAACTTTATTCCATGTTCTCGAAACTTCATCAATCAATTGATAGATGCCGTTATTAGCCGGATTAACATCACTATGAACTCTAGCTAATACACCATTGAATAAACCTGTATTGCCCATTGTTATAGCGGATTCCATTGTTGTTTTGCTATCAAAATCAACAACCTTCAACATAAATTGATTCGCTATTTTATCACGAACGATTTTGGCGAGCGTTTCACTTATACCGGAAGCCGTCATAATGGTATCATCTACAGAGCCATTCAAAAACGTTTCAAATACATTTGAATTTGAGATAATTGATTTTAGTGCTGATTGCACCTCTACTGATAAGTCTGTACAACTCATTTTTTGAATTCCTATATAGCGTTAAGTTATCATTGTGTTCTGATGTTCATCGGACTTATGTCACTTAACTAATGTTTATTATTTATTTAATATCGCCAACAATATCTCGTTATTAAATAATGATACAATACTTAGATAAACTGTATCATTTTAACTTAGAATGAATTTTGATACAAGTTATAAAAAATATCCACAAATAGGTCTATAAACAATAGACTTGATCGACACATAACACTTATTAAGGTATATCCTACTATGGCGAACGATAAAGCTTTACAAGATACATATGCTCCTGGCATTCGAAAATTTCAATCGGCATACACAGGACAAGACTATGAAAATGTTGTTAGGAATTTTTCTAACAAGGTTGATAAGCGATATGATATTGCAACATCATTAGAAAATAACGAATTGAAGGTTGCTTCAGCCTCTAGCTTGTATGCTCTAAATCAAAGTATAAGTGAACAAATTTCTAGCAATAGAATACTAGAAATCATCAATAGTGCACCAGACTCAAATGTATTAACTAATGCACTATTAGAAAAACTCAACAACTTAGATGATTTGAATAAAGGCGTAACTAGCAATTTAGCTTCTTTAGCGCTGATTGACACAACTGGATATACTGGAAGTGAATACATTCTAGTTAAAAATAACGGCAACAATCATCCGCAGAAATATACATGGAGTGGAACACGTTGGGTTCCAATTGGAGAGTCAGAATTCTCATTCCCTGTAGCAGCTCCATCGACTGTTGTTGTGTACTCGCAACCAGTAGGAACATACGATGTTATCAAAGCGTTAATTAAGCTTAAAGATAGTGGTGGGAACGTACATGGTGCAGAAGTTATGATTGCAACTAACGGGACGATTGTTGATACTACTGTCTACGCATCTGTTTATAACGCATCTTCTCTATTTACAATAACTGGCGTTATTAATGCTGGTATGATAGAGATTGAAGTTAATGCAAACACTGCTGGAACAATCGAAGGTAAGATTTTAGCTGAATTGTGATTCAACATACAATACAAAAGCCAACTCCAAACAATCGATTAGAGTTGGCTTAGCTCAATTAATAATTAAGCGTCAAAATGTTGAATGTGATTAGGTTCAATCCACTCTGTATTTTTTAGTACTTTATGTTGTGGGTACGATTTCCCATCTGAACCGGTTTGATCTTTCAGTGATTTAACTGCATAGTAATCACCAATGCGCTCATAGTAAGTTTCTACTGATAGACTATCGTCATAATACGCTTGAGTTACTTCTACTTGACTAATTGTTTTGCAGAGCTTGCTCATATTAGCTGTCATAGTTTCATCAAAATGAACAATTGGATCACACCCGACAAACGCAGGGATCGGTAATGCAAATACTTGAATATCTGTAAATGCATCAACAATTTCTTCACGCAATTTATCAAAAGAAATTTCACCATCTTTGTATTTCTTGATCCACGCTAAACCTTCGCGAGCTTCATCTGCGACTTGATCGAATTGAAATTCAATTGACTGAATCGCTGAATCGAATTCGGCACCTTCTTTTGTTAGAAACGCATCTGCAATCTTACCACTTTCTTTACCGTAAGCGTTATTCATTTCTAACGTATCATTCACTTGTTGCTTCATAGTTTATTCTCCTAGTTTACTTATTCAATACACTTTGCTTTTTAACTTCTCTTATAATCTTTCTAACAATGCCAACATATCTTTTAAAATCTGATACTTTTGTTAAATATTCAAGAGGATATGCGGTAAAATCGTCATCAACTGTTATATTAGTTTCAATTTCACCAGTAAAGCTTCTCGCCCAATATATTACAATATCGTTATGAGATTGTCTTAATTCTTTTTTGTATGTAACAAATCCTGAAACAGGGCTAACATGCCAATTGGATATATCGCTATTGTTGTATGCCTGCTCCAACATATCTATGATGTCGATACATTTCTGTTCTTTTTTAACGAGAATATCCATTCTCGCTTTATGAACATCCAAAGAATTTCGCAATTTACTAGCACCAAACAACTTATAGAAAAGCTTATCCAATTTTTTATGATGTTCTAACATCTGTTGGCACAGTTTTTCCTTGTAATCACTATTTGCCTTAATCTTTCTGTAAATACAAGACTCTTCAAGCTGCTTATATGCTTCAATACATTTCTGTATCCTACTAACATCTATATCAGAATTTTCGACAATATCTCTAAATTCATAACCATCAATCGTAACGGCTATAACATACTTATCCTTATTGTTGCACATGGGCGCTATATTCATACTCATCGGCGAAGTTGTATCAACTACGCTAATTCCATTAGGACCACATTCATTAGCTAACATTAATGGAAAGTTTTCAGTTTGTTTGATCATAGTGTTTTTAACATTTTTAAGTACGGAATCGATTGCTTTCAATGTATCTGTTTTCATTTTAACTTTCTCTATAAAACAAACAACTCACGACCATTACTGCTTTAATATGGTGTGAGTTGTTGTATGTTTATTAATATGTCACGGAAGCAGACAAAGCTTTAATTCGATCAGCAATTTCTTCTTTCGTTAAAGATTTGCGTTCTTTTTCTTCAATCTCAGCTTGAAGCGCGAACAGTTCATGTAGTTCTTTTTTCTTTTCATCTTCTTTCTTCTGAAAGACAATCTCATTTTGGCGTGTTTCGATAACATACTTCGCATATTCAAACGCAATCATTAAGTCATCATCAACTTTATTACTATCACCTTTTAAGAAAGAAGTTATGGGCGCTTTGTTAATTTCATCATGTAACTTAACTACAATCTGATTTAACGTCGTCAGTTTGACAGTCCATAGAATTTGAGGATAAACTTCACCACCCGACGGCAATAAGAATAAGATGTTACGGCGAATTACTTTTTCTGATAGATTTTCGTTACTCATTTTTTAAATTCCTTATTTTAAGCAAACGTTACTTTCACTAACTTATTTTTCATCTTTCCATTTAATTTTAACACAATATATCCTTTTTGTGTAGTGTTAAATCCTAAACCAGATAATTGATTTTCATCACTTTCTGCCTTCATTCGATTACCAAGCATTTCAAATACAGCCTTGTCACTCTTAAGCTCAGCTCTTAGGAACTCATTGAAGAATCCACGCACTTTATCATCATTGACGCAATCTTTCAACATGAACATCACATGTTTTGTTCCTGTATTTACGTCATTTTTCCAATGATTAGGTGAGTTCATGATCATAGTAACGGGAACGAAGTTATTAGACTTAATACCCCAGACTTCTTGTGGAATCTCAACCGATTCTACAATTCGCCCTTCATTTAAATCAATCAATTCCAACTTACCACCTTTGATCTTAAATCTAACAACATTTTTTCGTGATTTTAGTACATAGTTCATTTCTATACGAACCATCTCACCGTTAAATTCTAGTTCCACGTACCATTCGTCTCTCATCAATGTTGTTTTACGTTTTGACGATGCTACTGTCACTTCAACTGTAATTGTCTTTCCTTCAAGTTTAGATAAGTCATCAAAGTAGATATTCTCTACTGGATTATCAACAATACGTCTATAGTTTTCGTCAACATCTAAACACGCACCCAACTCCCTTACGTAAGTGTTCATATAGTCAATACGATGTGAACCAATATATGCATGTAAATCATAATCATCATGGTTATCCCATAGTAGAGATATGCGTCCGTCGCAGTCAACTTTACCACCAACATTCTTAACACGTTCTTTGATGAAAGAAGAGCTTGCTAAATTTTTAATATAAGCCCATGTGAAATTATTTTTCCACGGTGTTAATGGTTTTGCTTGTTGAACAGATGGTGCAACGAGAGTTACAAAATTGTTTTTATGATTCTTATCAACATACGCCTCAATTGACGTTACTTTCGGCAATAAATTGTTAATAAAGTCATCAATACTCATCTCTTCGACTTTAGATAAATCAACATTCACTTGATGCTTATTTTGAGATTCAATTTCTAAATCTTGAAAGATTGAAAGACCACTCAAACTTTCTTTCATTTGCCCATGAACTTTTTGATCAGCGAATAGAACATCATCAATAGCAATATCACTTAATTTCGCTGTACGTCGAAGTAAGCTATCAACCATACCCATTTCTACTAAGCGTTCCTCTGCTTTTTTGATCTGAGATCGTGTCGCAATTTTTCGCTTGTGTTGATAATTCTCTGGAGCTGCTTTACTCTCATATTTGTTAACGGCAACTTCTAAATCTTCGCCATTGGATAAGTCAACCAATAGAGTACCAATCAAGCTAGTTCGGAAACTATGAACAACAGCACTTTTGTTTTTAACATACTTCCAGACATAAAGCGTTTTATGCTCATCTGTTAGATCAATAGTATCACTTTTCAGTTTTTTGAGAATTTCTAGCTTCTCAATATGTTCAGCGCCCTTGTACAGATTATTATCATTACAAAGCTCTAATACCAAATCGATAGAACTTTCATTAATGTCCAATAACGATCTGTATGTGCTTTCAAACGCAGATTTGTATTTTGCAAATAGCGTTCCGATTATATCACCACTCACCACACGAGACGGCTCAAACCAAAAATGATTCCATGTATTGATAATTTCGCTATCACCGTACTCATAATTTTCTTGTTCGCCAATCATCACTTGATAGCGTGAATTTGCTAAGAATACGTTTTTAACATCAGCATTTGCTATGATATAATTATGCATCGATTTAGCAACGCCACCATATGGATATCCGACTTCGAAAGACTGTTCCCATATTGTGTGCATATTCAAATCGTCATCAACCCAAACTAATCCACCAACTTGCTGAATGAAACGCTTACATGTATTGCAGTCGTATCTTCCACGTTCGCGATAGATTTCATTGGCTTCTGATGGATATGATTTCAAGTAATGTTCCCACAATTCTTCTTTATCTAAAGTGGTTCGAAAAAGATTCGATTCATTTTCTGTAATTGTCTTATTTACCGATTGAGCGAAATTTTCAAAAGTAAAGATGGTGATATTATTAGGCATGATTCATTTCCTTCTTTTTAAATACTGTTTCATTCATTTTTCTATCAAATTTCTTCTTACTTTTTGTAAGATGATTCCAAATTTTTGTTTTAGAAGTATAATGCAATAACTTTTGGATTGCAACAACTAACCCTATAACAATATGACAAACAATTAAATCGATGATGAACGCTAATAGCAAAATTGTTGATAGAGTTAATAGATCTTTCCACGTCAATTCATAAAGCCAATCTAAGCTATACATACCAATGCGATTACCATCATCATCATATGTGCGTTTTATGTATGTGGGGAAAGGATTTTCGCCTTCTCTAACGTCAATCACCCAAAAGATAACTACCAACAAAAGGTTTAGTATAACGTATATAGCAGTAATCACAAACAAAATAAAATTTGTATCATCCATGTTTTGCACCCCTTTCATCAACTATATTCTTTATATGTTTAGCTATAATTCTATTCTCTTCTTTTATGAAGAAATCAATAGCCGCATCTCTTTCTCTATATCGTGTGAGTTTTTGAAAATAGTATTCATATCGAACGTTTATGTACTCACGAACATAATCTAAAACGTAACACGTTCCATGTTTACCTTGATTTGTACACATATCAGCAACATCTAATGCGTGATCAAAGTTATCGAATACAGCAATGTTTTTAACAAATCCACCAAATCTAACTCTATTAGGAAATCTATCAGATGTTAAGCTTCTGTTAGTAGTTGACTCTAGCAAATACTTAGTGTATTCACCTTCGCTACATATAACAAATAACCCACCTAAAAAGCATGGATAACCAAGTGCAACAACATCCCTTTCAATCATAGTTGTAAGCTGTTGTTTGATTGTATTCAAAGTCGCAGAATTATCTTTCTTCATTGTTAAACACCTTTAATATTAGAATGTCGTGGAAGGAATTGTAATTCATTTTTACCATCAGCATCCTATAGATGACGACAAAAAATGGAATGATTTGTATAGGTAACGTAGAGACTATACACATATAGTGAAATAACCTTTTATCTCTACTTAATGTTACCTCCATTAGAGGCTTCATTGCAAATAAAAGAATTGAAGCGTGACTACAGAATGATAATAAACACGCTAACCAGAATATATCACAAAAGTCATTCCACAATCCTAACGTTAGCATCAAGAGAATAACAAAATTTATGAACATATTGATTAAAATAACTCTAATATAACCGATGCAAGGTACAAAGAATATATTCTCACCTTCACCACACCAATATGAGTTTTTTGAAAATCCATAGAACTTTTTAACGATAATGCTCATTATTATTACTCTCTCATGTTTGTCTTTTTAGTTGCAACAGTTAAACCACTATACCTCGACCATTACTTTGTTCTTGAGCGTCATCTTTCTTTGCATCGATTTCGCCATTTTCAATTCTTTCAAATATGCTATGGTTAGTGTATAGCGGAACAGTAACATAGCCTATATACCCAACTCTCACTAATCCAACTATAGATGAAATATCGCTCTTTAGTGCGCTAAGCTGTTCTGCCTTACCATCAAATGAGGCATCGTAACTAATTTTGTCACTATCTTCATACACGAACGTTTTACAACCATCTGTATTGATAGTGAATGTGTAAATGCCTTCGGCGACTTCATGATAGCCTTTAGGTGGAATATCAGTTGAATCGGATGTAGCTACAATAGAGACATGCAATTTATCAAAAATAGGAAGAGATTTATCAAAAATCAATGAGATTTGATCATCTATCATATTACGCTTAAACTGATCATATGCAGCTTGAGCAGCTTCAATTTTTTTCTTTTCTTCAATAGTCAATTCGCGTTTCATTCGTTTTTCTCCAGATCTTAATAATTTTTATAGGAATAACAATAGAAATGACGACAATAGCTAAGAATATATCACCAAACATCGTTGCATCTATGAGAGTCATATCATTTCTCCAACATGCTAAACCAGATAGCATCAAACAACTTGAGTTCTGTACCCTCAACAAATGCGTTCCCACTGTCTGCGATTTCGCGCATTGTATTCATTCCACCGAATAAGTAAATAGGTCCCAATGCATCTTTACATGATCCGACTAGCCAATTCTTTTTGTTGGCTTCATCTAAGTACATTAGCGTTGGTCTAATATTTCCGTACTTACCTGCCGGAACAGCAACAAGGTTCTTATTAAACTCTTTTGTTACTGTTAAGATAATTTCGTTTTCGTTTTTCATATTGTTCTTTCTCATCAAAATACGTTATGCGTTTAATTTACTCTATCGGTGGTAATTTGTCTAATAACTTTTTGTTATATGCTTATACTGTTTTGTTATATAAACGGTAGATTTTTTGTTTGTTAGTTTACTAGAAGTTTTCTATTTGTCAACTTTTTTTGTTGAGTATTCTTCTGAAAATGAGGGCGAAATGACATGATGCTGATGATGAAAAACAGGGGTGATTTTGAGTGTAATTTTAGTAGCACCAAAGAGGAAAAACAGGGGTGATTTTGAGTGTAATTTTTGGTATTGAAAATGGTCATTTTTAAAAAAAGACTAAAATTAGCTACACCCCTCATGTTTACTAGGGGTCTAGCGGTTTTCACACATCATTTCATCTCTTATTTTAAACCAATATATTATTATTATTATAAAAACGCTCGCTGCTCTCGCTCTGCTTGGCTGACGCTGTTTTGGCTAACGCTCTGCGTAGCTAACGCTCTTTAAATTCATTAATAAATTCATCAAAAAGAGAGTCAAAAAAAAAACTTCGCGAGAGCTGGTGATATAGAAATCAATCAACAACCTGTTGCAGATGTGAAGAAAGTTAAATATACTGTGAAAATTCTTAAAACTAAAAGAGGTATTGAAGTGAAAAAGCAAGAGATGAAGCGAGGAGGCTTATAGAGAATTTCTAAAGCCCCCTATAGATCTATCATTTGAGAACATTAAAGCTGAGGCCATTAGCATTGCATGTTCTGATAGAAACAGAGAAAAGAAATCAATTCAATGGTATGATGAATCTGAACTTCTTAAGTATATTTATACGCAGTGTAGTTCATCACCAAGCTATCTATTCAGCTTTAAGCAGGGTAAAGATAAATTTTTCGATTATGTTGTGAATAGCCTTTATGATAGATTCAATGAATATAGAGCTAAGAAGAGAGTTCATAAAGAAAAAGTGTTATATTGCTGCCAATGGATGGTAAGAGCTATACACAAATGCTTTAAGTTTGAAACTATAGGTATTAGGTACTTAAGAACATATAACCACACTAAAGAATCTGATATGTCTATATCATGTCTTCAAGAGATGATTAGATGGTTGGAAGAATTAGGTCTGTGTATATCACTATCTGGATACATCGATTTCTATGAAGATGTTTCAATGCGTTCAATGCTAATTTTCAATGTTGATGAGATATTTAAATTTGTGGATGTTGCTAGAATTGATAGTGGTGGTGATGTCGGAAGAATAAACGGGGTGCCTGTTATTTTCAGAGAGAAAAATAAGAAAGGTGATAAAGTCGAAGTTAGCTACTATAAACTTACTGATGACGATAAGCGAGCTAAAAAGGAAATTAAACATATACTATTATCGTTCAACAACATGCTCCGAAAACATAGTGTTTCGTATAAAAATGAAACGTTTTATGACATATTTTTTAAGAGAATATACGGAAAGCATATAAATGAACTTGGTAGATTCTATGATAGTTCTGGTGTTCAGTATCTTCCTTCCAATGAACGTAAGAAAATTACTATTGGTGGTAAAGAAACATGCTCATTAGATTTTAAGTCTTTTCACCCTAGAATAATCCATGAACTAGAAGGTAACTCTCTAAGCGACGACTTTGATCCTTATCTATCCAACTCTGAAGTTTCGATTGAAGGTATTGATGATGTTAGGAATCTGTCGAAGAAAGCATTGATCTGTATGTTCAACTGCAAAACTAAAGTGGATGCTAAGAGAGCTATAGCAAAAAAGTTCAATGATAAAGAAGAGAGGATAGCATTCGATGTTGCTGATGCTGTTATTGAATCACTAGAAGAAAAGAATTCTGATATTCGTTCGTATTTCTATAGGGAATTCTTCAAAGAGCTTCAAAACAAAGAATCTGATGTAATGTTTGAGATTGTTAAGATAGCTACTGAAGATGGTAAGCCGTTTGTGCCTGTACACGATGAAGTGATATGTAGGGTTGAAGATAAAGAGTATTTTCAATTGTTAATGAGAGAAAGCTATGCTAAAATACTTGGTACAGATATAAATTGCATTATAGAGGATAAATGAATGATTCTGATTGAAGATTTAGATTGGTTAGTTGTTAAAGATTTACAGACGGATTGTTATATTGATTGGCCTTCTGTTTCTATTCCTGACGATAACACGAGGGATGCTCAAATACATCATGTATGGTATATACCGAAAGAGCTTAATAGCATGTTACCGGAATTATGTGAAAAATATCCATCTGGAGATTTTCATATTATGGTTGACGTTAGTGAAAAGAGAAGTTCAATTTCTGTTTATGACGTAGGAACGAAAAAATTGACATTTAGTGCTGGATGGGAATGTGATAGTAATCTTCAAAAATTGTGTGAAGATGATGAACTATTTGATTTTAAGGGTAATGATTTTATCATCTATCAATCTCTTGAACAGCTATGTCCAGGACTAACTGCTCCTGATGATGATATACCAGGATTTCGTTAAACATAATAGTAACTATGACTCAACTAACATTGTATGTTTTTGAGTACTTTTAAAGGAGAAAACATGGAAAATGAACAAAATATACAAACATTTGAAGAGTATATTAAAGAAACAAAAGAAAAAATTCGTAAGTTGACTGTTATTGATGAAGAGGAGTTGGATAGCGAGGCGCTTGCGACACCTAAAGTCATTGCTAAGCTTCATGATGTATTTGATGAGTTGACGTTGTTTAGAGATAAAGCTGAGTCGAATTTAGCTAAGGTCATCAAGACACGTACATCGTATTGGATGGGTAACGCTTCCAATGAATATTATCTACAGCATAAGAAGCCTAACATCATTCACACTAAAACTGAAGTTAAAGAAGTTTTGAAAAGTGATGATATCGTTGCAAAGTATACCAACATACTAACAAAGTATAATAACCTACTTAAGTATTTGGAAGACGCAATCAATGTTACTAAATTTCGCGGAAATTTGATTAGCACAGCAGTTGAATATAGAAAATTTGTAGCTGGCCTATGATTCTTTTCTCCGCTTGTTAAATATTGTGATATTGAATATGCGATAAGTGGAGAAAATTTAATGGGCAAAAACCAATCATATGATGTTATAATCAGCTATAAAAATGCACATCTTATGAATGTGGATACAGCTGATGAAGGTATTATAGAAGACCTATACTACAACTTCAGGTATAAGGATCCATCCTATTTTCCTAGACGTGGGTCTACATGGGATGGTATGGTAAGAATGTATGATAAGAGATACCATACTCTACCAGTCGGAATGATCGAAGAATTAATAAAACACATCAAAAAGCAAAACTACTCTTACATAATCGATGATAGATTAACTTACAACTATAACAAAGAAATAACCCTATCTGAGATTGAACAATTTGTCGATACACTAACAATAACAGATGAAAAAGCTAATGTCATTAGACCTTATGATTATCAAATACAGGCTTTGCATCAGCTTGTTAAAAGGGGTCGATATGTAGCGGTAGCAGCAACATCCGCTGGTAAATCTCTCATTCAATATTTGGTGTTAAGGTATTGGATGGAAAAGGGTTTAGATAAGCTGTTGTTCGTAGTTCCTTCCGTTATGCTCGTAAATCAACTGTTTGATGATTTTGTGAATTACTCTCAAGCGGATGATTTAATTGATATAAGAAAACTCGCAGCTAAGATATACAGCAACAGTAATAATACTATAGATGATGATTTTAAAGTCACTATTTCGACGTGGCAATCTCTTCAAAATATCGAAGATAAGACGTATTTTGCTAAATTTGAAGGCGTATCTGTTGACGAGGTTCATGGAGTTAAAGGCGCAGAGCTTGAAAAGATAATGAAGAAATGTATTCATGCTGATGATAGGATTGGTTTAACTGGTACATTAGGCAATAATGAAACACACGAACTTCAAGTCATATCTAATATCGGCCATGCTGTTAGGTTAGTATCAGCTAAAGAACTTATTGAACAGGGAAGAGCAACTCCTCTAAAAATAGCTATGCTCAATTTGCGATACAACATTTCTGACAGAAACAATCTCTTAGATGAAAAAAAGAGTGTTCCAAAAAATGTTGGAGCAGCTGTTAAGTTTCAAATAGAGACAGACTTTATATGCAAACATAGTGCCAGAAATGCGTATATCGTTAAACTTGCTAAAAAAGTTTCACTCAATAAGAATACAATCATTCTATGCTCGCGTAGAGAACATATTGCTATATTAGAAATATTGTTCAAAGCTAGTAAACAGAATGTTCATGTTATAACAGGTGATGTTGTAATACAGGAGAGGGAAGACATCAAAAAACTGTTGGAGGAAAGCACAGGAAACATTTTGATTGGTACAACTAAATGCCTTTCTACTGGATTATCGATAAAGAATCTTCACAACATGGTATTAGCTAGTGGTGGCAAATCTCTTATAACGCTAGTTCAGTCTATTGGTAGGCTTATGCGTTTGCACGGCAGTAAAGAGTACGCTACTATATTTGACTTAGTTGATAACTTGCAAGCAGTTGGTGAGAATCCCAATTTCTATCTTGAGCATTCGTATAAGCGATATAGTATTTGGAAGGATCAAGGTCACCCTGTTGCTACAAAATCTATCGATTTGGTCGATTATGAGATAGATGAAGATAAGTATAAAAAAGTGTTGCAAATTGCAGAAAAACAAGTAAAATAAGATAAATTGATATTTTATAAGTTAGTTAGCATCTTTTTGATGAATTGCAATGAACATTAATTGGTGAAGTTATGAGTAGAACATACCATCATAGAAATCAAAAGACTCAGCACATAGGTCACGATTATGGAGCTAGATACAAGTGCAATCGTAAGTTCAATCAGTCTTATGGTAAGTATGGACGCGCATTAGCAGATAGTGAACGTCGAAATGTTAGCAAAGATATGATTAGGGATGAGTTGGATGAAATTTGAGTTTATATCCATATAACAACTAGCTGAGTTTGAAACGCATGTAGAAAAGTGTTGCAAATTTCAGAAAACCAAGTAAAATAAACAATTCAAAATGATCAAATGGAGTTATATGTAAATGGGTGAAGTTATTGAAGTTACACGATCCTACGAAAGTAGCGTTGCATCCTTGCTTAATAGTGTTGAACGTTTCAAACAGGAATTGACAGCGCGTTGCAATAGACAGGGAATAGCTTTGTTTCAATTGAATGATCCTTCATTGCGTAAACAGTTGAATTTATTGGAGCATAGCTTAATCTTTGTTCTTAATGATAAAGAACTCTTTACACTTGATGTCAATACTGATAACTTGAGAGTCGCATATAACTTTCATGGATACATTAACGTTAATTTTAATTAATATAAACATTGGAGAATAAAATTATGGCTAGTCATTCGTATAAAGTAACATTCATTGCACATCAGAACAAGAAGACGCCGGAAGGTATGCCAGTTCTTATTGATGTGCAGCGAACTAAGAAAATTGAAAATGTTCACATAGTGGTAGAAGATGGCTCATTGATTAAGCTGTTGGATTCTGAAGAAAATCCACTGTTTGCACTTCCACCAGAAAATGTAGTCAACATTGAACAACTAACGAATTAATTTCAAATATCTGTAAGGGTGTAGGCGTAAATGCTTACACCCTTTTTTAAACAACATTTTAGGAGAACAGATATGGGATATACTCTAACTGATCACCAACAAGAACAGTATACATAGAATTAAATCAAATTTATTGAAAACTGGTTCAACAACTAACGTTTTGAAAGCACCGGCAGGATGTGGTAAAACAGTATTGAGCGCAGAGTTAACAGACGATCTAGTAGGTAAACATAGCAAAAGAGTTGCTATTGCTGCCCCAACACATAAAGCTGTTGGTGTTCTGAAGGCAAAAATGCCATCTCTTGAAAAGTATGGTACTTACGTTACATTATCAACAATTCATTCAATTTTAGCGCTTAAACCAATCTGGCAAGAAGATCAAGAAGTGTGGGTTAAAAATCCCAAGAAACAACCTTGGGAAGGTGATATTTTGATTGTCGATGAATGCTCGATGAATGATCTGAATATCGTTAAGCGAATAGTTACAGAAATGAAAAACGGTAGTTTCAAACATCTATTGATGGTTGGTGATATGTATCAAATTGAGCCAGTTGATAATGACGGATTAGAAAAATACGGTTTTATATCCCCATCTTTCTTTATGAAAAACAGATTTGAGTTGAGCGAGATTGTTAGGCAAGCGAAAGATAGTCCTATTATTAGTTTAGCCACGTCTGTTAGAAAGATGCAAGATGCGAAAGATTTTAGAATTCCTTTAATTAGGGAAGATATCAATGAAAATGATGAAGGTGTACGTTTCATAACACGGCAGCAAATGTTTAAAGATGCATTAGCTCATATGACTAGGGATGATTATTTGGATAATCCTGATGTTTATAGAATCGTATGCTATACAAATAAATCTGTTGATTTCTTTAATAAGAAAATTAGAGAAGCTATCTTCAAAACAACTGATATACCAAACTTCATGGAAGGTGAGATTATTATTTCTCAAGGGACAGATGGTGAAGATGGTGATATAATCAACAATATGGAATATAGAATAAAAGAGTGTCGATATGTTCCAGCTGAAGAGGATATGCCATTTGCATATTGGAATCTGAGATTGGAAGAGAATAAGCCAGATGAATTAATGCCGTTAGTTGTTGATACAGTATGTGTTGATTGGGCGGATGAAGAGCAGAGAATTTATGATGCTTATCTTCAACACTTAGTTGATGAAGCTAAAAGCGGTAAAGGGAGTTGGAAGACATTCTATGAAACAAAGAGTCAGTTTGTTGGGTTCAAGCACTGCTACGCAATGACTGCTCATAAATCACAAGGGAGTACGTTTGAAAATACAGCTGTATTTGTGACTGATATCTTCAAATATGGTGTTGATATGTCATCGTTAAGGATGTTTTATACAGCAATCACACGCTCATCTAAAGTTACACATTGCTTTACTTAATTGAGGATAATAACATGAGAAAGATTCAAAAGAAATTTACAACCATTATCCAAACTCCAAATTTTTATGTTGAGGTTGATAATGATGAATTAAAGCTACCTAAAACTGTTGTAGGTGCAACGGCTAAACCCACAAAGACAGGTATCGTTAGCTAGAACTTATTTTCAAGTTAAGAGAAGCGAATTTGGCGAGAGCTACGTTAATGAAATTGATGTTAGGAAGACACCAGGATATATTGCTAAACATCTAAATGAGTTCGTTGACTTTATTTTAGATGAAAATGAAGATGCGAAAGTATCAGATGCTCTATATTACTCAATGCATAGAAATCAAGTTAAAAGAACACTAGATTGGATGTATAGAACTAATCAGGTGTTTAGACTTGATAAAGTTTCTAAGCGTGATTTTATTAATAGAGTGTTGGAGTCTTATGACAGATACATTTTTAAAGTTAAAGGTGTTGATCCGAGTAAAGCAGAACTAACAAAAGTTGATGCAGAAATGATCGATAACGATATTATTAGTGAAAGGCAACGTAAATTGATAAGACGACATTCCATGACAAAACGTCAGGCTATCGCTTAATTTGTACAAATACTAACGCTTTCTATTTGTAAAATAACACTAATCCTCAATACTTCACACTAACACCCTATTAAATAATAATAATTGATAAAGATTAATTTTAATAGGGTGCTTTTCATGGCATATCATCAAAAGATAGAAAAAGATCTAATCATATATGAGAATAGACCTTTTACAATTTCATTGAAAATTAAAGATACAGACGACTTAAGCAACCAAACATATATGGATATGACTCTATTTGATTTTTATGGATTCATAAAGGTTAATAAAGGTGATAGGATACCTGTAGCTACATTTAAATTTGCTGTAGATGCATCACAACCAGAAACTCTAATTGTTAGATTAGATGGAGGTGATGTAAAGAATGTAAGATTTAACAACTTTATCTACGATATTATAGCAGTAGAGAAAGCTAATGACTACAACGTTCAGCAGATAATTGAAGGTAATATCAGAGTTATAAACACAGTAACGGTTCAGTCTATAGATCATTAAGGAAGAATATTATGGTTAAGTCGATATTCGAATTAGAAGATCAAATACCAGAAACAGAAGAAACTGATCCAATAGTTCCTTTTCGTGTTATTAACGTAGCAGATAGTATATCAACAACAAAAGTTGTACCAATCGCTTCACCAAATTCTATAACTGATATTAAGATCGATTCATCTGGTAATCTGATTATATCTATGAGCAATGGTGTTGATATCAACGCTGGTGTAGTTAAAGGAATTAAAGGTGATAAAGGTGATAAAGGTGATCTGATTCCATCCCCAAGTATTGTTGGTGTCAATATCGACAATACAACTTATAAAATGACGATATTAATGTCAGATGGAACTACTTTTACACCAGATGTTGAATTGAGAGGTCCGATAGGTCCAGAAGGTGATAGAGGGCCTCGTGGTTGGCGTGGATATTCTAACGATAGTATAACATCTAAAGTTATTATTGAAGTCACTGAAGAGGTAGTATTTAAAAATACAGACTATGATATTTCTTCCAAATTAACATTCAATTCTACAGATTTTAATGATAAATATACAATTTACTTGAATAATATTGAAGTTATTGGAGTTGTATCAAATTTAGCAAATACCATTTCATTCCCAATTGATATACTTATTGGTGATGTTATAAAAATTGAGTATTCAGTATAAATACTTCACGATACATTTATTTTCGAAAATAAAGAGGTTTATTAACTATGGCTAATAGAGTTATAGAGGTCAGTAATGGTACTAATACATCCATTGTAACAACTTCTGCTCCAATTGCTGTTGATACTTCAGGATCACGTTTTAGAATCCAACTTGCTGATGGAAGTTACTCGGATTGGATTGAGACGAAAGGTGATACTGGTGTGAGTGTTACAACAGCATCTATGAATGCATCAGATGAACTCATATTAACGTTATCGGATGGTTCTACAATCAACGTAGGAAACGTTAAAGGGGACACTGGTGCAACAGGCGCAACTGGTCCATCGGGTGCAAATGGTTTAAATGGCAATGATGGTGATGATGGAGTCGGTATTGCTGGTGCAACAATCAACGCAGCAAATGAACTTGAATTAACATATACAAATGGAACAGTTGTTAATTTGGGTGTTGTTGTTGGTGCTGATGGCAATGATGGAGCGAATGGAGCGAATGGAGCAGATGGAAGATCTATTTTAAATGCATTCATTGATGGTGTTGGTAATCTACAGATACTCATGAGCGATGGCAATACTCTTAGTGTTGGTACAGTAAAAGGAGATACAGGCGCTCAAGGGCCGCAGGGTGAAAGTGTCACATCTGCTAATATTAATGCAGGTGGTGATTTAATCATCACATTATCCGACGGTACAGTTATCAATGCTGGAGCTTCTAAAGGTTCAGATGGTGCGAATGGTATTGATGGTCAAGATGGTAAAAGTGTTGCTAGTGCTGCAATTGTTGGTGGTAAACTACAGCTAACACTATCCGATGGTTCTGTAATCGCAACAGCTCAGGATGTTGTTGGTGCTGATGCTCCTGTTATCACATCGATTGGTACTAATGCTTCTAACGAACTTGTTTTCAATTTCAGTGACGCAACTACTCTAACAACAACTGGTTTTTCAGCTAAGGGTGATACTGGGGCAACGGGTCCATCAGGTCCATCAGGAGCAAATGGACTAAACGGTAGCAACGGCCTATCTTTCACAACTGCAACTGTAGATGGTTCAGGAAACTTACTTCTAACCAGATCCGATGGGTTTATTGTTAATGCAGGAAGTGTTATCGGACCACAAGGTATTCAAGGTGTTATCGGACCACAAGGCGTTTCAGTAACTAACGCCAATGTTACTGCTGGCGGTATATTAGAATTAACATTGTCTAATTCAACCGTAATATCTGCCGGTAATGTGATTGGGCCTATTGGTGCTACAGGTGCTACAGGTGCTACAGGTGTTGATGGTACAGATGGTGTTGGTATTGTTGGAACAGCAGTAGATGGTTCTGGTAATTTAATACTAACAATGAGTGACGCAACAACTATCAATGCTGGTACTGTTGTAGGTGCACAAGGTTTGCAAGGTGAAAGTATTGCAAGCGCAAATGTTGATTTAGCCGGCAACTTAATTATTACTTTAACTGATGCATCATCTATTAACGCTGGAAGTGTCATTGGTCCAGCTGGCCCTATAGGATTAACTGGTGCAGATGGTGCAGATGGTGCAAACGTTATTGCCGCAGTTGTGGATCCAGTTTCTTACGAACTATCATTTACTCTAAGCGATGGTTCCACTGTAAACACTGGTCAAAGTGTGCGTGGTGAACAAGGTGTGCAAGGCGATAGAGGCCCACGAGGTTGGCGCGGATTTGACGGTGTTGCTGGACCAGGGATTGCTACAGCAGTTGTTAATGCAAATAACGAACTCATCTTAACATTGGATGATGCAAGTGTTATTAACGCTGGCACAATAAATCCAGATACTGATTATAAGGGATACTGGAATATTGGTACAAACTACTTCAAAGATGACATGGTTATCTACAATGGTATTTTGTACGTTGCTAATAGTAATATTGTTGCTGGTACCGCATTTTCAGAAGGAATTGCACCAAACCAATGGTCAAGTTTAGCTCCAGATGTTCAGCTGACATATTCTATTTCAAATATTAATCACAATGCTCATGGTCTATCTATTTTAAACCATGTTGGTATTGTTGAAGATGGGGTGTGGGAAGCATTCGACATTACTAAAAACTATACAACGTATGGTGTTATTGTTGAAGTTGTTGATGCTAATAACTATAAAGTTCTAACATCTGGGCAATATAAAGTAATTGGTGCAACAGCATCTTTAGCAGTTGGTGAAGAATCTCATTTTATATTGGATGCATCCACAAGATCAAACACACAAGCTGGCGGAGTTGACTATGCATATAGTTCATATCAAATTGATGTTGGCGGTACAGACCCTACAATTACATTTACCCCAATGAAAACAATTTCTAAATCGTTTGTTGTTAAACAAGCTTTGATTTACGGTTAATTTAAGAGGAATTAATAATGGCTGCTTATGTTAAAAATATTGCAGTAGGTACAACCAATACTGTTCTTTTATCTGTTGGTACAACAGCAACTGATTTAGAACAGTTTATTATGCGCTGTACTTTTACTAACGAAACAACAGGGACTATCAATATGTCTCTTTTTCAGATTCCAGACGGTGGTACAGTAGGATCATCTGCTTACTTATTGAAGGATATACCTATTGAGGCTGGAGACGCTTGGGTATTTGACGGTAACGATAAGATTATGATGCCTAAGGGATCACAATTAGTTGCTATTGCAGATGCTGTCGGTATCGGCTGTGTCTTAAACCACTTAGATGCATAATAGAGGTATTTAAAATGGGTTATTATGTTAAAAACGGTACGAGAATTGATCGTCAGTATGAGATGATTCAAGTAGCTACAATTGCTGAAAGAGATGCATTGAACATCTTGGAAGCTAAAATGGTGTATGTCGAAGATATTGGAGATGGAACATCTGCTTCATATCTAGCAACATCAACAGGTGTTGGTGCATCTTATGTGCAAATGTCTTCAACTCCAGAAGTTTTCTTTGGTTATGATAACACTAAAGAATATCCTGCTGATACACTAATGGTTGAAGCTGCAAAGCTCTATCATATTACAGCTAATATTCCAGTCGGTATTCCAGCAGATGTATGGGCTGATAAAGCAGCAATGTGGACTCTATTATCAGAGACTACAGATGTTTATGTTGATGGTGCAACGTTTGATGCTCCAACAATGGTATTAACTCTAACAGATAATGATGGTGTAACTCCAGACGTTACAATTGATCTAACAACATTGCGCTCTGTATTAACAGACAATGGTGATAGAACGTTTGATCACGATGACGGTAACGGTTTAATTGTCCAAATAGATGCAAATACGTATATTCCAGATCATGATCCATTGTTGGCTTACAAAGCAAATAACCCTGTTTTAAAAGATGGTGTTCTATATCGCTGTAAAGTTGATATTGCTGCTAAAGCTTGGGACGTTGCTGATTGGGACAAAGTTGGTGCAACCGCTAAAGATCATTTATTTATCGATGAAGCTGCAATTGCTCCAGCTCCAGCAATTGCTGGTGATGCAACAGAAGCTGAACTTCGTACTTATATTGGTACATTATCTGTCAATGATGTGTTTGCTTTCTATACAGGAACAAGCACACTAACCGATGATATTAAGTTTATCTTCCATGTTGATGAAAATGGTTCAATTCTTAAAGTTTTTGAGCCAACAAAAGCTAAATCTCGTGTTCATTTAGATGATACAAGTGTTGCTCCATTCTCTGCGGGTAATGCAGATGTAAGTGAAGTGAAAACATATCTTGATGGTCTTGCACTAGAAGATGTATTTGCTTACTACACTGGAAATGATACAGCTACAGATCCTGAAAAGATTGTGTATTATGTTGACATTGATGGCGTTGCAACTTTGCTTAAAAACCAAGGTTCGATTTACAGTGAAAATGGTACTCTAACTAGCAATAGAACTTTAGATGGCTCTACATCATTTCCGGGCTCTTACTTGTCTTTAGCGTTTGCTAACTTATCTAAGTTTACCGTTGGTACTATTAATGGTGCTGGTTCTACAGGGGCTCTTGAAGTTGAAGTTGATAAATCGAAGTTGTCTTTCAACTCTGGAACTGAATCTGGTAGTGTTGAGGGTAGTGCAGTTGATGAGAAGATCAGCTTAAAATATGCAACAACAAATGGTGTTTCAAGAGATTCAGAAGTATCTGCAACTGCTGATGGTGTACTATTAAAGAATACACAAGGTAAATACCAAGTTGGTGAAGATGCTGCAACACTACCAACAAAAGATTCAGATGCTGATCAAAGTATCGTAACCATCGATGAAACTACTAACTTAGTTGGTATTAAGGGTAAAGATGCTGTTAACAATATTGTTCGCATTGCTGCTACTCCAGTTGATGGTACAACTGTTGCGTACTTTGTTGATCAAACATTCCTTGTTGATGATGGTACAGTATACAAAGCAACTGCTAAATCTACCGATCCTGATATCGATGGAACTGGTTCAACGTTTGAACAAATCGAACTAACTCCAGCTAAACCAGAGCGGGTAGTATTTACATATCCAGCTGGGTTTGCAAGCACATTTGGTGGTGCTGTATATGATATTTCAGACGGTACAAATGACACAACAGCAGCTCTTTTAATCACAAGTGCTTTTGCAACTAAAGATCTAGTTCAAGGTGATGTCGATTCAGGGGATACAGTTGTTGAACTTAATGGTGTTGATATTTCATTGGATGTAGCAGTTGTTTCTACAACTACATTGTCATTCCCATACACAATGGAAACAGGCGATACATTAGTTCTTAAAATCAAACAATGATTATAAATAACATTAGTTAAAATCTAGGGGGTGGTGGAATATTCTATCACCCCTATTTTCTTTATAATTATAGGAAAAGAAATATGATAAATCAAAGTCAAATTCGTCATTTAATGACAGATGACGAAACATCTCTTGCTTCTATTCGTGGTGACAATAATAAAGTCATCTATGTGAAAAGTGAGCAAGCTTTTTATAACCACGTTGTAGATAATACTCTTGTTGCTATTGCAGGTCAAGTAGTCTCTTCAACAGTTACAGATGGATTCTGGGTTCGTAAAAAAGATGCTAGCGCACTAACGGAACTTGTTGTTCAAGCAACTCACGGATTCAATGTTCTTCAACCAGTATATCACGATGGTACAGATTGGAAAGCTTCGCAGGGTGATTTGGGTGAAAAAGTTGCTCAAGCAATCGTAACTAAAGTTATTGACGGTAGTCATTTTATTGTCACTACTCACGGTGTTGCAGAGGTAACAGCACATGGTTTAACAGCTGGTGAATACTATTGGTTGGATCAAGCATCAAGTGCGGTTGTAGATACGAAGCAAACATCTGGTATTGTTCAAGGTTTGTTGCACGTTCGTGATGCAAATACAATTTTTGTAGATGTTGAACAAGCTGTTGAAGTTGGCGAAGTTGCAGCGGGCGGTCTTGCTCAAAAAGGTGTTGTTGTTGCATCTATTGCAGAGCAAGGTATATATACTGCTGAAGGTACTGATACAGCAACAACTTTATATGCTGCAACCGGTTCACAAGATCGTGTAATGGTTACATCTACTGCAACACATAGCGACACTGTATTTAGCGTTCAAAGTGGTGAGAAGTTGAATGGTGTTGTTGACGCAACGTATACAACTCAAGCTGAAGGCGAACTATTGCTGTTTATGGATAGTGGTGTTGGTGAGTGGACTGTTCAAGTATTAGGTGAAGGATCCTTAAAAGCTCTATCTTACGGGATGAACACATCTATTACAGGTGGTCAAAGTACAAACAGTAGTACATATTCTGATATTGTAGGCAGTGAAATCACTCTTGTCAATGAAGGTACGTATGATATTACAGCAGTTTTAAGAGCGCGTAATAGCTTAACACAGAATTCAAACTTCAAGTTTGTTGATGGAAGCGGTGCAGATATTCCAAGTTCCTCTGAGGATTGGTATCCAAAGATTTCCAATGCAACTGAGTCTGTTGTAATTAAGTTCCAGTATAAAACTACAGGAAACGAAACTATTAAGATGCAATTCGCATCTCATGGTGGATCAACAACTACAGTTTATAATACTACAGCTACCAGTGCAGGTAATACTGGGCATTCCACTATTACTTGGAATCAAATTCCTGAAACTGAAACAGTTCTTGCCGGTATGGTTGAAGTTGAAGACTTTGAAACTGTTCTTATGCCAAAGACGGCGTACACTGATAATGTCAATTTAACGCTTCCTTCTGGAACTTGGAATGATATTGCAGCTGATTATGAGAGTATGGAGTTTAGATTATGGAACTCTGCTGATACACAACAGTTACAATCTGCTATAGTAACAGTCAGCGATATTCTAAACAGTATGGAAGTTGTTGCATTTAGAGGTAATGATTACCAAAACGTAATTAGATTTACTTCTCCAACAACAGATGGGTTGTTTAGAGTTGATACTCAAGGAGCTGTTTCTCAAAATGGTCAAGTTGAAGTTATTGCTCGTAAAAAGCTGAAGACAGTTGTTCCACCAAACTTAGTTGAAGTTGAAGATTTATCAGATGTGCTATTCAACAACCCAATCACTAACGGCGGTTCATATAACTTAAATAATGGACTAACTTGGCAACAAGCGAAAGATACATATGAGTTTATTGAATTCAGTTACATTACGAACCAAAATCACTTTCCAACTGGTCGTATAGATACAGCTAATTTGTTCACCATAGATACAGATTCTAATGAGAATTTCTCATATGGTATGACCAAAGATTTCAATACTGAGTTTTCAAGCATTCAACCAACAGATGGTCAATTTACCGTTACATTAGGTATTGCTGGTACATCTCGTAACTTGTTGATTAAAGGTATTAAGCCTCGTAAAACAGTTATCGATACTACTACAGTTGTCCCAGAAGATTTAGTTGATGTCTTATATGATGGTTCAAATACCTCTGGAACAATGACACTTGATGTTGCTAAGACGTGGGGTGATATTAAATCCGAATATGAGACAGTATCTTTCCAACATTGGACAACTGGTGAGATCTACGACACTGTAACTATTGATACTGCGGCTTTGTATAACCCTGACTCTACACCAACTGTTGTTAGTGTTACAAATGCTTCAACTAACTTGATATTCTATCCAGGTGCTTCCACAGCTAGTACATTCACATCATCGCCTACAAGTGGTTTTGTTAGAATTACTGGTAAGAAGAAACAGAAGACTATTATATCGGATTCTGGTTATTCATATGCAACTGACGAACGTCAAACTGATCGAACTTGGCACAACGGAAAACCAATTTTCGAGAGAACGTTTATATTCACAACAGTTGCAGCAAATGGTGATCATAATATAGACACTTTAACAAACTATGAAGATCTAGTATCTGTTGAGGGTTTTGTTGAAGATAGTTCAAATCGAAAATATATTGCTGGTGTGTCATTCGATACAACATACTTTGCACCACATATTGCAAGTAATAATCTAAGATATAGTGTATCTGGTGCTGCATTGGGTAATAGACCTGCAACTGTAACAGTTCGATATACAAAAGTTTAATCTTAATTTGAGGGTGTTAATTCACCCTCTTTCTTTTTGAGGAATATACATATGAGTAATTCTCCATTACTATCTTTTGCGTCCGGAAGTAACGATGCATCTGTAACGTTTTTAACAGAAACTCTTGTTGCTCCAACAGTTGCGGGTGCTCCAACAGAAGGCGAAATTGCAACAGCTACATCATCAAATGCAGGCCCAGCATATTTCAAGTACAACGGTACGGATATTGATGGTCCAGCAACACACGTTTATTACAAGGGTGGTGGAAATCTAATTTCGCTAGAAGTTCCAAGCGCAACAGCTAAAAACCATTTGTTTGCAAGTGACTCCAGTGTTACACAAGCAACAGCGGGTAAACCAACAGAAGCTGAAATCGATGCTGCAACAGTTGCAGTAACTGATCAATTTATCTATTTTACAGGTACAGATACAAACACAGACCCAGTTACACACATTTTTCACAAGGATGGCGCTGGTAATGTCAAAACTCTTGAAAAACCTATTGAAGTTTCTGGAAGTGAAACAATTTATGGAAAGCCTGTAACAGCGGCAGAGACTTTTGCGTGGGATGCTGATGATGGTGACGTTTTATATCTTGCATTTGTTGGGACAGCAGGCACTACAGATAGAGCAACTATCTCAGGGTTAACAAACTTTGTTGATGGAGCTACATATAAGATTAGATGCACGTCGAACCCTAATAATCAACAATTGGCGTTTTCGTCTGATTTTGATACGGGTGCTTTGGATGGAATTTATATCTTTGACCAAGGGGATACGTTGCAGTTTACATACAATGCTGCACTTAGTAAGCTTGTTCTTAATAATAAAGTTGGCCTTATTAAAGGTGTTACTAGAACAACTGGTACTGTATCACAAACAACACTTCAACTTTCTCCGACTCATGAAATTGAATATAGAGAAACAACTGTTGATTTTGAATTTAGTTTGAATTCTGCCAACTCGTTTTATGGAAAAGGTGGTGATGACTATGCAGTAACATACTATGTTGAAAACACTGATACTTCTCCACATACGGTAAGCTTCAATACAACTGATATTGTTAACTCTACAAACGATAATACTGTTGACGATGTTGTTATTCCAGCTGGCGAAACTTATGTATTTGTATTTAGAGTCGATAGAAGTATATTAAAAGTAAGATTGCTTAACTATACAAAACCTGCACTAGAATTAAGTGAAAGCGATACAACTCAAATTTGGAATTGGCCTACTGATGGCGCAAACATTCAATTTGATGTTTCTCTAGGTCACACTCTATTAGTATATGGTGATGGATCTAGCACAGTTGGTGGTCTTAATACTCCAGCTAATGCGTCTGACAACCAAGAATATAAAATTGTATTCGTTGCTGGTATGGAAAATGCTCAGTTAGGGTTCAATACAAACTATGTGTTTGGTAATTCTACCAATCGTGATACTTCACCATCGAATGGTACAGAGTATACATTTATTCGACCAGCTGGTTTAGGTTATTTTATCAACACGAACAACTTTGATAAAATTATTCAAGGGCGTATGATTAATGAACTAAGCATCAACACTACTATTGAGCCTAAGATTAGAAATCCTCATATATATGTTCAATGTACTGGTGCAAGTATTTCAGTAACAAATCCAAGCACCGCTGAGTGGTTTAAAGTATATGATGGGCAACCTGTTCGTATTTTCTTTAAAGCGGATGGGCAAGATACTGAGCTGAACTTTGGTCCGTCTTTCGTTAAAACTGGAACTGTTGTAAACGTTGATAATATCAATATTAAAGACGGTAATATGGTTGAAACCGTATGGCGATTGGATGCGTCTGGTGAAAGATTATCTCTAATTTACAGCAGTGAAGTTTTGGGTGGTGTTGATATTAATGACCAAACAGCTTCTAGTTATATTGATATTGGTAATACTCGAATTCAAAGAGGTACAGCATCGACAGTTACAATCGGTCCTAATATTGTAAGCTTACCAGCTGCATTTGCTAATACAACCTATACTCTAACCGCAACAGCATTAAGTGGATCTACACAAGTACGATCTATGCTTATTGACAACTTTGCTAAAACTACTAGCACATTCACTATTGCATGTTCAGATAATAGCAATACGTTGGTTGACCAATCATATGATTGGATTGCTATAGGTGAAAAGCCATAATAAATAACTAGATAATCAATTTATCTATTTTGGAGTGCTGTAAATGATTTCACAAAAGCAATTGAGCAACTTCGTTATTAACGATATTGCAACAGCATCTTCTAAAGGTAGGATAGATGAAGTTTGTTATCTAAAAGAAACGGGGTTGATGTACTTTTATGTCGTTAACTCCGCTCTTGCAGTTTCCTCTCCAGAAATCATAGATGCAAGGGGAACAGATGCATACTGGGTTTCAATAACGGCAGGTGGTGCAACAGCAAGTATATCTGGTGTTCAAGTATTCACAGTTGATGACCCATTAGACTTACCAACTATAACTGGTATAAATGATGGTGACATTGCAACTGTAAAAACAAACCCACCAACATTCTATATCTACTTAGCTGGAATGTGGCATGTATTTGATAACAATTCAACAAAAGTTATAGTTGATAATTTTACAACAGTATTAGGTCAAACTTCATTTATATTGAGCGAAGATCCAATACCAAGCGAGAAAGTTATTTTATACTATTGTGGTGGCTCATACATAGAGGGTGAAAGTTTTACTAGGGTTTCTAGGGTTATAAATTGGAACGGTCCGTTCTTTTTCGAAGATAGTGAAGTTGTAAAGTTTAAATACTTAGCATACAAATAAATTTAACTAATATAATATTGAGGTTTTAAATATGTCTTTAATTAAATCAAAACAATTGGATGTACTAATTGGTACTATCCGTCAAGTTCCTGATGCATTTACGTTAGCAGCTGCCGGCTCTGTAACTGTAACAGCGTCATTTGCTGGTAAAACAGCAGGTGGTAATAATACAACATCAGGCGTTGCTACTACATCTCCTCAAAACAAAGTTGTTCTAATTCGCGCAGATAACGGTGAAATTGTAACTGATGATCAAGGTACACAAGTATATGGTCGTCTAACTGAAGCTGCTGGCGTTTGGACAATTACATATTACACAACAGATGGTGCAGGCGGTGAAAGTGCGTTTACTTTTGCAACTGAAGATGCTGTTGGTAAGCTTGTTGATATTCGATATCCAGAAGTTGTTCAGCTTAAAGATGTTAACCCGCTTGATGTCGTCAATGGTTTGGATGATGTTGATGAAAGTGATTTCGATCCTTCTAAACATCAACATCAAGTTGATGGATTCGCTGCGACGGCTGCACAAACATCTTTTACTTTAACACAAACCCCTAAAAATAATGTTAACGTTCTTATGAAAGTCAATGGTGTTGATTATCGTAATGGTGTTGGTAAAGATTTTACTGTATCTGGTACAACTGCTACATGGCTTAATGCATTATTTGCGCTGGAAGTTGATGACGACGTATTATTTGTCTATGAGTATTGATCAATTGTTTTATTGATCATGAAGGGAGCTGCAATAGCTCCCATTTCTTGCTTTGTGATTACTTAAGCTCATACAATTAAAAGTGCTCATTTCTGAGCACAAATATAGCATAAAGCTAAGATTTTATCACTTTAATTCTTCTTTTCTTCTCGCGTTTCTAAATGCAAAGTTATCAATCCATCTAAGTTATCGTTAGCAGTTTTAATCATTTTTTGATAACTAGAAATTAGAACATCTAATAGCTTCTTTCCTGATTCAGTTTCGCATATCTCTTTACGCTCTTCAATCTCTTTAAGCTTACGTTCATAAGCAGGTATTATTTCATCTCGCAGAACTAAAATTTCATATTGAATGCTTTTTGTATCTGCTGCTTTACCATTTCCCATTTTGATTTCCTTTTTGTTTGTGTAAATGATATTGAACTCTTTATAACTTTTATTATACGCATATAAATATTTTAATCAATACCGTTAACTAAAATAATTGGGTTTCGATTAAAATATTAAAAGGGAGATTCAATTATGAGGAAATTTATATATGTCAAAAGTGAAAGGAAAGCAGGTAGAAATTGCTGATATAAACAAACAAGGTGTTATTCCAGCAAACCCATTAGCAGAAGTGGGTAAATCATATTCTCTAGCACCACTTCCAGATGGTTCTTATGGGTGGGCAGAAGCTTATTCTCCTCCACCTGTAACAACATTTGTAGAGGGGTGGGTTTCATATCCGTGGAGCAAAGTAGAAGCTGTATTGAATCAAGGGGCTCAACATGCAGCAGCCTCAGTTGGTGATGATACTCCAACAGTTGGTGCAGTAACCTTTGAGGCAACTGGAGGCGGAGGAGCTGATACATCCATCCCTCTAGGGACATGGACGGGTACTAATTGGGTACTAAGAAGGAACAATGCAACATTTAATCCAAATGCATACGGAAACAACACAGGGAGAACAGAAGTTACGACATGGCCAGATGGCAACGATCCTTCTCTAGGGTCCATTGCTGGTGCAGTTGACTTATGTAACGTTGCTATGAGGAGAGGTTGGGTTTTTGAGGTTAGTGGTTTAACTGTAGGTAATCAATATTATTTTATTCCTATTTTTTGGGGGTATCCTGGAACAACAACATTTACTGCAATTCAGCCATATGATGACACTAATACGTTAATTCCAAACACTATAACAACGTTTGCATTTGATGGGGCAGGTATGTCTCTAAATGAAGGCATTAAGAGATTTGGTTTTGTTGCAACTGATACAACGATGAAGTTTTCTAGGTTCAGTCCAGATAATAGCGGTAGCTATGTTGTGGGATTTGCAGTAACTGATCAAGGAACACCATAAGGAGAATATGTAATGAGCCAAACTATTTTAATTCCATTTTCTGGAAGACTTTACTTAAACAACGATAGATTTACAACTTGGAACCAATACGGGTCAAACTACTATCATTTAAATAGAACAATCGGTAAACCTCGAAACGATGATATTTTAAGAGACTTAAGATTTGATACAAATAGTGTTGGTGGGTTTAATATTCCATTTAAAAGCGAGTTAAAGAGCTTTTCATTTACTGGGTACACTGATGTTAGAAGCAATGAAACTATAAATTTTAGAGTTCACTTTATTGCATTTAAAGTTGCTGAAGATGGATCCAAACAGGATTTAAGGGTTGTATACGAAGACTATACGCAACGACAAGCTTTAGTATCAAGTAAACGGTTAAACATTAAAATCGACTTTGAAGAACTACAAAAACAAAAGGGATTTGAAGACGCTGAGTTTGATCTGAATGAAGATGAATTTTTGATGGTTGTTTTTGAGAGGGATGGAAATTATTCCAATACATCAAGTAGACGATACATTTATATGAATTCTGGTTCCCTTGTTTTGGAGAAAAGATGATGAGTGATATTCAACAAGCAAAAGACTATTTTATACAGGAAATGAATGAAATTGATGCAGTTGCACTTAAAGACTTTAGTGAGCCTGAGAAAAAAGCTTTTCCATCTCTATATGAGGAAGCGTTAAAGCTTATTAACGGTGAAGTTGAATATAATGAATTTGACACTCCAATGATTCATATTAGAGCGCAGTTGTTTGGTATGGATAATGAAGATGCGGCATTACAATTAGCTAAAGATATTGAATTATATGCAGAGAAATTTCTAAAGCTTGCAAGTGTATGTGGCGGATATAGAACAATATTATTCACTAAGCTTAATAATGAAGATGTGCAAGCTCCAATGGCACTAGCTGAACAATTTAAGAATTTAGTTTTGGTTAAGCTTTCGGAGTTGCAGCTATTATAAATATTTAACAAGGATGTTAAAATCCGTTTAATTTAGAGGATCATAGAATGTTATATCTCAATAACTCCAATCAACCACTAAAGGGGCTTTCTTCTTACAGAGAACGCATTTAACTATCATGAGAACAACGATAACTTCGACTGTCATTGCTGCTGTTATTGGTGGAAGCACGGCGCAAATGCAAGATGGCACACTGCAATCAACTAAATTGGTAGCAAATAGCAACATAACAACTGAACAATGTACAGCATATATGTTCTATATGAATGAATACGTTGGAACTAGAAATATTTCAGTATCTAAGGAGATTCAATCTCTAATTGATAAGTATAGGTTAGCTAGTAACGAGGATAAACTTAAAACTACGTTTAGAGACTATTCACAAGAACTTAAGAATAATCAACTTTTGTACGCAACTCAGATGAATGAATTTGCGAGAGTTTGTGAATCATCTCTGAAGTGACGTAATTTTATTTTAATATACACTAAATCTAAAAATTTTTTAGAGGAATATATAATGTTGAAGTCGATTTTTAAATATATTTGGGAAGTTTTGATTTGGATAGATCAGGGAGTTAATGTTTTAATAGGCTTTATACTTAACACGCTTTTCGTAAAAGAAGGTGGTGCTAAGTTTGGTGATGCCGATGAAACACTATCTTCTGTTATGGGTAAAAATTCACAGACAAATACGTGTAAAGTTTGTTCTTGGGTGTGTAAATATATACTTGATCCAATAGATCCAAAACATTGTCATAAATCTATTGAAGATGATGAAGGCTCTTTTAAGTGAGAGTTCCTGAAAAACTTCGATAATAAATATAGCAAAGAAGTTTTCGGTATTAAGGAACTACTATGAAACTCAAACTTGATCCTAGAGTTAAAGAGTATGTAAACTCTGCTAAAACAAAATTTTCTGTTAAACAGTTTGTTGCAGGGTTTATTCTCTCTATAGTAGGTTACCTGTTTGGTAATGGATTTATATCTGGTGTGTTTAACAATCCTCAATCTACTGATTGTACTACTGTATACATCCAGCACTATAGAGGCAAAAAAGACTCTGAATGGATGACAGACTTTATGAGCTTAGTTAAAGATGACATGAAAGAAAATATGATGGTTGATGGAGATAAAAAGGTTCTATCATTCTCATATTCCACATGTAAAGATTAAAGGTTATTTTCAGACAATTCTCCGATTTTATTATGAACCTTTTTGGGCGATGCAGAAATGTATCGTCCTTTTTTTATGTCTGTTAAATATAAGATATAATAAACTAAGGAGAATAATGATATGGCACTCCCTATAGTAAAACACGCGACGTATTTTCACACTTTGTTTGATGGCACTAAAATTGAGTATAGGGGATTTACAACAGGTGAAGAAAAAATCCTAGCTCAATTGCTCGTAACCGAAAAAGATCAGAAAACATATAGTGAAGAAAAGCTCGCAAAAGCTATTGAACAACAAATGAATGGTATTAGACGTGTAGTGGAATCATGTTGCATAACACAACTAGATTTTGATAAATTGCATGATTATGACATACAAGATTTGTTCTTGCGAATGCGTGAAGTTTCCATTGATACAAATCTCGAAGTTCAGTTCATCTGTAATCACGATGTATCAAACGAGGATGAAGAATATGTTGCGTGTAAAACACCCATTAAAATGACAATCGCCACAGAAAACATCAAAGTACAGCATAGAGATGGTAAAGAGCCTGTATATGATTTTGAAATTGATGATGTATTGTCCATTAGATTGAAATACCCATCTATGATTGAAAATATGCAAGCAATATCATCTTTACTCAATAGCTCTAATGATGCCGTTACAAATGATATAGAAGCATGTACAGAATTTGTATATGAAACTAATGGTGATGAAGTTTACTACATGCATGACGAATCGAGAGAATCGAAAGATGTATTTTTCAATAGTATCAGTTTATCCGTTAAACAAGAAATTACAGATAAATTCTTTGGTAGAAAGCCTAGTGTTCTATTAAAAACAAAAGTTGTTTGCCCTAAATGTAAAAATGAAAAAGACTTCGTTATTGATGATATAAACTCACTTTTTATCTAATGCTGTCTATTGACGTGCAAAGTTATATAAAGATGAGGCATAGGTTGGCAACCGATTTTAATATTTCGTTTAGTGAATTTGATGCTTTGATACCTTGGGAACGAGATTTGGAATTTGCTTTAATTTCAAGTGACGTAGAAGAGAGAAACAAAGCGAGAGAAGAGGCAATTAATAAATGATAACTGGAGAAGTTAAATATTTTACAGGTATTGTTGAGTCAACAGATGATCCACTAAAATTAGGTAGATCAAGAGTTAGATGTTTTGAGTATCATAGCGATAATCTAGCTGAATTGCCGATAGATAAATTACTCTGGATGACTCCTGTAATGCCGCCTAATAGTTTATGTTCAAGTGGTGTTGGGCAATCACCTAATATTGAAACTGGTGCTTATGTTTTTGGATTGTTTATTGATTATGAAAAACAAGTTGGGTTAATACTAGGAACGATGAATGCAATTCCAACATCTAGAAGTAATGGGGGAGCGTTTAATGATCCAAATTGGATTTATCCTAGTTTCAAACATGATTTGAATGAACCCGATACTAATAGATTGTTTAGAAGTGATCCCAATTTTGAGCATCCAGTTGTACGAGAAAAGCGTGATATCATTCAAATGATCCAAATTCCAAAGGATGCAGACTCTGAAATAAGATTTAGTGAGCAACCTGCCAATAGAGCGTATGGTCAACAACATGTAATTGAATATTCAGATGGTTCGCTAGAAGAGTATCAAAGCGATGTAACTAATAGCAGATTGCTAAAATGGTATCCTAACATGAATTACTTTTATGAATTAGGTGACATGTATGAAACAGCGTATCATGGGCAGGAATCTTTTGAGTATTTTGGCAGCAATGTAACTAAGACGTATGGTGATGGTTACGACACTGAATTTCATGGTCGTTATAAGAAAATTCACTTCGATAAAGTTGATGAAAGATATGATGATGAAATCAAGCGTTTATTTAAAATGCTCATAGAGGAAGAATATGAAGGAAAGATTGAAAGAATATTCAAGGAAGTTATAGAAGAAACGCTCGAAAAAGGAAAGATAGTTAAAGTGAATGATGGCGAGAGAGTAGATTTTCAAGGTGATGTCAATATTAGACGTTTATTTCTTGATGGTGCAGAAGTCTCTGTTACAACTCATCATGGCGTACCACACTTGAGGGTATAAACAAATGGCAATTATATTAAAGCAATATAAAGATATAGATTTATCATTTGGATTGCATCCTGTGACTAAAGATGTAGCTAAAAGAAAAGGTATCAGAGCGATAGCTCAGGCTATTAAGCATATTGTCGTCACTAGCAAAGAAGAGTGGATAAGTGATATGTCATTTGGTATGGGACTGTGGCGACATTTATTGGGTGAACCTAGCCCTGATGAATTGCTTCTACAAACATTAGAAACAAAACTTATTGAAGAGATTGAAAGGTATGAACCTAGAGCTGAGATAAGAGGTGTTAAACTATCTTATTTTGACGATTATGAAGGTGTATATGTGAGGATTCTATTCACTGAAAAAGCTACACAAGAATCCTCAATAGTTAATATCACACTTAGGCGTAGATAACGCCCGATTTACTTTTATAAGTCCTTTCGTTCTTATCAAATCTAAAGAGCGTTGCATCATTTACTTGATCAACGTTCTTTGATTCAATTAGCCAAAGCTTCCCTTTATGCGTTATTTGCTTAGTCACTTTATGAGTGATCCATGTATCAGCATTTATTTTTCTTGTTTTCTTTTCATATCTATGGGCAGTATCAACATAATATGTTCCATCTTCCTCTTCTTTGACTAAGTAGTATCTCGATTTAGGTCTATTATCGATTCCCGCTTGTTTAAACTTATCATTATAAATTATAAACCCCTTCGCTCTAGGAGTTGCGCCTAAAATAACAGCCCACTTTCTAAATGTTCTTCCATGTCCTAGTTTGTTATTTTCTAGATAATCCATCACATGAGCTATTTCGTGTCTTATTGTATCTAACACACACTCGTATGATAACATCCCTTGGTACTTAATATTTAGGGTGCAATGGTTATGAATTATAGAACATGTTCCCATTGCTTTTCCTTTACATGAATGCCAGCAGAAATGCCATTGATCATTACTAGCATTAGGGAAATAGCTTTCAATAGATTCTTTTAGGAGTTTGTTTGCATACTCCATAATTGATTCTGCATCATATTCATCAAAAAGTTTTTTAATCATTCTCAATATCTCTCTCTGCGTATCAATCTATAACGATATTATTATACAGAATGATATTAAAATCAAGGGTTCATTCAACAAAATGCTTCTTTTTTAACTCATCAATATCTTCAATAACTTCTTTATGTCTAACAGGATCTAATAAATCATCGAAGATCGTAAAAGCTAAATCAAAAAGTTCTGGGGAGATATTTTGTATACTCTTTTGATCTTCAAAATACCTTTCCACAACATCTATTATTTTTTCATCGAAACGCCACTTTGTTTGGCTAGCCATGTTTCGTAATGTTGTCAACACCATCTCTTTTCCGATTGTGGCTATACTTCCCATAATTGTACCTTTAATAAATATAGTTTATTTGATGATATTATTTAAATTGGCGAGAGAGGTATTTTATGCCTATTGTAAATTCAAGTCTGAACTTTGAGGATATTAAAGAACGTTTGAAACTCTTTATGTCATCTCAAGATGAATTCAGTGATTATGATTTTGAAGCAAGTGGTATGAGTGCGATATTAAACCTACTTGCTAAAAATACAGAACTAAATGCATATATGGCTAATGCAGCGGTTGGTGATACGTTTATGAGCGTCACTAATTCAAGGGAGGTTGCTAGTTCACTTTCTAGTTTTTTAGGTGGATATGTCCCTCAATCAAAACGAGGTGCGAGAACAACTGTTGATATTGTTGTAACCCCATCTATTTTAGCAGAAGCACCATCATCTATTTCTCTTAATAAAGAGACTGTCGCTTTTGTTGGAAATAAGGATGACGTTATCTATCAATTTTCACCTGCTCAATCTTATGTTGCTCCATTAGCTAATGGGGTATATACATTTGTTGGTATTGAGTTAGTTCAAGGAAGTTATGAGACGTACAATTGGCTAGTACAGGGCAATGGTATAGATACTTATGTTATTCCGCATGATGATATTGATATAGATACCCTAACTGTTGAAGTTCAGGAATCTAGTGTTAATGAAAGCAAAAGCGCGTTTGCTAGATTTGATGACTTATTCAACATTGAACCATCATCTAAGATTTTTCACATTGAAGAAAATCGTAGAGGATTATATCAAATAGAATTCGGTGACGGTATTGTTTCATATAGACTTGTTGATGGCAATATCATTACAGCTCGCTATATTAGAACTAATGGTGGGTCGGCTAATGAAATACAAGTAATTAAACCCGCGTCATTGATTGAAGGCTATAGTAATATCGCTGTATCTAATGTTCAAAAGACATACGGTGGATCAGATAAAGAAAGTTTGGAATCAATTAGACGAAATGCACCTTTATTATTTGCTTCAGCTGGATCCGCTGTAAGTGACCAAGATTATGACGCAATTGTTAAAGCTAAATTCAGTGAAGCTGATGATGTTATTGCATGGAGTGGATCGACAGAGGTTCCACCAAAACATGGGTATACGTATATTGCTGTAAAACCTAATAACGGCGATACATTAACACAAGCAGCTAAGAATGAGCTTGTTAATGATATTCTAGCCCCTAGGAATGTTGGTTCTATAACTCCTATTATCGTCGATCCTAGCTATATTGATTTAAACTTAGATGTGACGATAAAGTATTTAAAGACGCTGACTGTTTTGGATGAAAGTGAGCTTAGAAAACAGACTCAAGATCATTTGAATAATTATAGTGATAACAACTTAGAGAAATTTGGTCAATCATATGAAGCTTCACTGCTAGCTGAATATATCAATAATTTGCAGACATCTTTTGTATCTAACGTTGTATCAGTATCAATATCTAAAACAATAAACGATATAACGCCAAATACAATCAATAGTTCTAATATTCGGTTCAATAATGCGATAAAAGCTGGAAGCGTTTCAATGACTGGGTTCAGTCTATCAGTTGATGATAGAGTGTATGAACTATATGACGAAAATGGGGATATTAAAATTAGATCAGCGTTAGGTAATCAGATAACCGAACATGGTGTATACGGTTCGGTGGATTATAACACTGGTTTAATATCTATCGTAAATTTGAATCCAGTATCTATAGGTACAATTGTCATTAATGCTACTCCTTCAAATGCTGATATCAATAGTGTTAGAGAATCTATTTTAAGATTCAATAACATTAATGTAAATTTTATAGTTAAGGAGAGTTGATATGTCATCAGGAGTGAGTGATAGAATTAGAATGCAAGTTCCTCTATATTTTTTAGAGGACTATCAACTATTCATAACATTCATTGAAAAATATTATGAGTGGCTGTATAGAGAAGATGGTTTATCTATTGAAGAGCTTGCATCTATTAAGGAAAATATCGATAAGTGGGTGAAAACTGACTTCGATTTATATAAAACAACAAAAGATCCAAAATACCTAATATTAGATAAAAATGATGGATTCATTAACTTAATTCAAGATTTCAACAGGAATACCAACGCTGGAGCAGTTATAGAAAACCACGTTGAACGAACCCATCTAGAAAGAGAATACTTACCTTTTGTAACTAGCGATGGTTATACAATGATGATCAACGATGGTCGTTGGTTTGATGTTGCTAGAAATGATGAGGAGTATTTTCAGCTGTGGATGGAGCAGTTCGGTTTTCAAGTGCAAGAGCGTAGACAAGTTAGAGCATTGCAACAACTATTCACTAGCGATAAAGATGGATTTTTCACTTCAAATAAGAAAGCGTTTATTATTGGTGGTGATGGGGGAACAGAATACATTCAAGTTGATAATCTAAGGCTAATTAAGCTACTGAAAAGAATAAATGAAATGAAAGGAACTAAAGCGTCTATGGAGTTATTCTTTAGACTATTCTTTAGAGAATCTATTGATGTTATATATCCAAAAGATAGCTTAATTTATATTGATGGAAGTGCTCCGCATATTGATACATTGCAGGTATTGAGAGACGACGACAAATACAGCGAGTACTCAATAGTCATAAAATTAAATGAAGATGTTGATCATTATGCTGACTTTATAAACAACATTTTTAATGTTTTTGTAGCTCCTAGTGGCTTCAATATAATTTTCGAGAAGAGAGAAGGGTAAATGGCAAATTCAGAATATTACTCACGATTCGACGGTGTTAGAATTGATCAACTATTAGAATCGATACAAACTAAAATCAGTAGAAACGAAGTTGTTGATAACTTTGTAACAAATTCTACGACAAATCCTGCTTCTGCTAAAACTGTAAAAATCCTATATGATGATTTGGAGTCGATCAAAACGAACTATCTTCCATTGACAGGTGCTGTTATGCAAGGTGGTATTGATATGGATAACAAATCATTAAAAAATCCATTAGATCCTGTTGATGATGCAGGGGTTGGTGATAGGGGATACAATGATAACAGATATGTGTTAAAAGGTGGTGCTTCATCCAATTTAAACTTAGATGGTTTTAATATTGATAACATTTCTGATCCTACAAATGGTTCAGAGGTTGGGAATAGAGATTATAACGATAATAGATACTTGCAATTGACTGGTGGTTTATTGGCTGGATCTATTTTATATCCAGATAATATATCAGCGTTTTTCGGTGACTCTAATGACATGAGTATATCCCATAATGGAACAGATAGTAATATTTCAAATGGAACAGGTAGACTTAACATAACTCAAACTGCAAATGATAATTTGTTGACGTTGTTAGCTAGGACTGGTGGTAATCTTTATGAACAGATATATGTAGGTGGTGGTACTCCAATCGTATCATTAAATTATGCTGGCATTTCTAAATTAATAACTTCATCTACTGGTGTTGATATTAATGGAAAAATTAAATCAACAAATTTATCAGGAAACGGTGATGTTGAATTATATGCTGATGATGATGGGTTTATCTTAGCTAAATCAGCACCAACACCTATTGTAACTACAGGAGTAGGTCCTCATTTAATATGGACAGCACCAGCAAATCTTCGAGCTGCGGTATTAGTTGTGTCGATATCTGAAGGATCAAATCATAGAGTTAGTCACGTAACTATTGCATCTAACGGGGTTAGTAGCTCTGTTACTGCATATGGTCCTGATGCTGTTGGAATCAATGGTTTATCTTTCACAGTGGATGTTGATGGCAATTTATCTTGTGAGTTGGGAAGCGCTGCTAGTGCAACAATATTGGTTAAGCAAATATCAGCAATCACTACTTAAATCATCGTTAAATAAAAATAGAAACAATAAATAATGTAAAAAAGAGAGTGCGGTTGCACATTATCAATAGTCTAATTAACTAGACGTAGTTAAAGATTTTATTTTAACTTCACAATGAGGTTTAATACATGAGTAGATTTCGCGTTGAAGACGATATCCTTGACGTAACTGGAGTAGGTGCAATTAAGCCTCCATCAGGAACAACAGCAAATCGTCCAGCAATTGCAGAGGAAGGTATGATTAGACATAATTCTTCTGTCGGAGCAATAGAGCAATATTTGAATGGTAGATGGTCTACGTTAGGTGGATCAAATTGGAAATTCCCAGCACAAACTGGCCCAATTACAATGGAAGCAGGTAATGGTTATATGCTTGATACGTCAGGTGGTAGCTATACAGTTTTCTGTCCACCTCTTCCTAACGAAGGTGATGAGATTTTCATTGCTGATTTTGCAAACACCTATGATGTTAATGCTATTACTATCGATGGTAACGGCAATGATATTAACTACGCAACTAATCCATCATTAACCATTAGTGATAGAGGGTTTATCTTTTCAATTGTTTGGAATGGATCATTTTGGGCAATTAGAACAATTAACATGGAACCAACTTCTTTTACAGTTGCTGGTCCATCTGTATTGGCGTTTATAACAAACAGTGCAACAACCGTTGGTGTTACAGCAATTGGTGTTGGTGCTATTCCAGTATCATCAACCATTGCTGGTGCACTAGCTTCTATTAATAATGGTGCACCTGTAGCATTACCAGCTTCTGTGAATGCGGGTGATATTGTTCAATTAGTAATGTCTGATGCTAACATTATCGCGTTACCTGACGGCGATGCATCTCAATCTGGTGAATTTACAGTTGGGACTAATACACGTCAAGTTGATTTTGTTGTTGATAAAGAACCATCTCCATTTGCTGGATTAAATGTGTTTACAACAAATTCTAATGTAGGTTTAGGCGGAACTCACGAATCAACAACAACAGTTACTGTCTCTGGTGTTAACGCTTTAACACCTGTTTATGTAACTGGTGGTATATCAGGAGCAAGTTACGCAATTCAACGTGGTGGTGTTGGTGCATTTGAAGCGTGGAGAACTGAAGGGAGTGCAGCAGCAGCTAAAACAACAGGCGCTCTTGCAATGGCACGAGATGGTGATGTTATTAAGCTTAGACATACTGTAAGTTTAGTTCCTAATACGACGCAAACGACAACTTTGCATGTAGGATGGACAACTCAAACAGCAACATGGACAACTGTAACAGCCAATATAGTTAGTTTTCCTACACCAATTAACGTTCCAGCAACATCTCACGCAACATCGACAACAACTTGGTCAAATGGAGCAATGAGTATTGAAAGTGATGGATGTATGGAAATATCCTTAGATGGAATTACATTCGGTAATGGCCCATTAACTATTGTCAATACAGATACGTTATATACTCGTTGGAATAGTGGTGTTGGTTGTATCAATTCTGCACACGGAACAACTATTAATGGTGGTATTTTCTCAACAGCTTCTGCGTATAGAGATGATTATACGTTCACTATTGATAAATTAGCAGATGCCTTTTCATTCAATGATCCAACAGGAGTTGCTCTGTCTAGTATAAACACTTCAAATGTTATTACATTGGCTGGCTTAAATACTCGCGTTAAAGTTTGGGGTGTATTGGGAGTAGGTGCAACTAATAAGTTAATATCCATTAACGGAAGTGCATTTCAAACTCTTCCTGATGATGAAGCAACTGGCATAGATATCAATAATGGGGATACCATTCAAGTTAGGTTAACTGTTGGTAATACATCTACAACTTCATATGATTTAACAGTTCATGTAGGTTTAGATGGGACAGAACAAACTGATGTATTTACAGCGACAACAACAGCGGCAATTCCTTCTGTTCAGCAACCTGTTATTTTAACGCCAACTAATGATGCAACAGGTATTAGTAATAATCCGACAATTACAAGTAGTTCATATACTCCTTTAAATTCCGCTGGTGCGCATGATACAACTGAATGGCAGTTTAGAGATGGTTTAAATCAATTAACCAGCACTAACAATATAACAGCTGTCAATACGATCACGCCTGTTGGTAATATAAGAGGAACAGATCCAGGAACTATAGAAGTGCAGGATATGATTTTTGTGGATCCAGATAATGGAACTATATACGTTGGTGGTGCAGCGGATAGAACTATATTTGTAAGTACAGATGGTGGAGCAACTTTTGTCGAGAGAAATCCGCTGGGATCTGGAAATCAGACTTCTGGCATTTTCAAAATGAATGATGGATATGTATACACTTTTGAAGCAGGTGGTTATTATAGAAGTAATGATAATGGAGCAACATGGTCTTTTACATCGTCCGCTGGATATGTGATTAATCCTTTAAGCTCTGTTGGTGCATTTTATAGTGAATCTCAAGATAGAGTCTTGTTATTAAGCTCTTCTGGAGCTATGCAAAGATCAATAACATCAGGCGATCTAACTAGCTGGAGTACCGTTGTTGCAGCACCAGAAGCTAGATTCGGAACATATGATAGCGTTAGTGATACAGCTGTTATAGTTGGGCTTTCAGATTCAAATATTCGTTTCTCAACTGATTTTGGTACAACGTGGACGCAATCAAATGCTCTAGGAACAGGCGATGACGCGCCAGGGCAGATCATTAGATCATCATCAGGTAGATGGTTCTGTGCATCAATTGTTGGATTATATTGGTCAGATGATTTGATTAACTGGACATATCAAGATAGTGGCCTTTCAAATCCTGGAACAGCTTCTAACGACTTCAACGCTAGACGATGGATCTATGAAGCAAACGGCGTTATTGTAGCACCGTGTTGTTATACAACAGATAATGGCGCAACAATTGTCCCAAGTGTACATCCACTGCAGACGTTATTTCTAGGTAAAGTTAGACAGGTTAAATATGATCCAATTTCTGATATAACGATAGCAGTTGGTGGATTAGGTGGAGATGATAGAATTTATGTATATGATGGTACTGGAATACCTTCAACTGAACTAACAATTTCAGGATGTCAAACAGATGGATTTAAAGCCGGTGACTCTATCACTGAATTGGGTGGCGGTGGTGATGCTAGTGGTGCAATAGCATCATTAGACAATACTAAAATTACGTTATCGTCTTCAAATGGTGTATGGACAGTAGGTTCTAAAGTTGATAGAGCAGCAACCGGAAGCGTTTCTACATTTAATGGTGTGAGTGCTACATCATCAACAAATGCTATCACATCAATTGGAACTGGAATACAAGCAGCTTCAAATACATCAGGATCTGTATATACTGAATTGGGTGGTATTTCTGTTGATGAAACTACAGGTGTGTGGTTAACGACATCAGGTAAAGTATCAACCCCAAATGATATTTGGAAATCTGTAAATGATGGAGCTACATGGAATTCTGTTGTTAAATCTAGTTTAGGTAATAATACTTCTATTGTTCCTAATATCGTAAAAACTATAGCGAGCAATGGCAGCGGTTTATGGATGATAGGAAATAGCTCAAATGGAGGAACAGCATCAACACAAAATGCATTTATTAAAAATGATAGCACCTTTTCAAATTTCGTTGATATGAAAAGTAGTTTGATGTCGCTACCTGATATATCTGGATTTGCTCACGTTGATACAGGAAACGTTATTCACGTAACTGGCCAAATATGGTTAGTTGCAGGAGGTGCTGGTAATACAACCACAAGCGAAAGAAGTTATTTAGCTAGAACTACAGACGATGGTGTAACGTGGTCAATGGTTGAATATGATACTGTAATTTCTGACGCTGCGGTTGGTTTCAGTATGCTAATCGAAGGTGGATTAAATTACAGAAATCATTGTATAGATTCAGTTACTGGACACTTATACTTAGTTGGTAGACCTAACGCTTCAACAAGAACTGTTTATAAATCCACTAATAATGGCGCAACGTGGTCAGCAGCAGGTAGTATTCCTCTATCTAATACAACTGGACAACTAACATGGGCTTTCCATAATAATATTGGTATTGTACAAAATAGCGCAGATACAATTTTTTATAGATCAACAAATGGAGGAACAACTTGGGTCAATACGACCAGTAATGTTTTAATAGGCTGTAGATCTTTAAAAGTTATTGATGGCAAATTCGTCGCTGATGATGCTACTAATTCAGACGTCTTTGTATCAAATGATTCTGGAATAACATGGGATATTCAAACATCTCCTATAAACGCTGAAGGAACAGTTGCTAAAAATGAAACTAGCGGAAATATCATCTGGATATCGTACAACGGATCTGGCGTCGGGACTACAGGAAGCGTAGGTGCAGTAACAGAATTATCAATATCTGGTGCCGATGCTGATGGCTTTGCTATAGGTCAAAGCATTACCGAAATTGGTAACGGCAATAATGGTACAGGTGTTATTGTATCTATTGATGGAACAACTGTTGCTTTAACAAACGAAACAGGTACTTGGGATGTTGGTTCACAATTACAGCGTGCATCAAGTAACTTAACTTCATTATCACCTGCAACGTTAGCAAGTGGTAAGTGGTATAGTGTTAGAGTTAAATATACGTCAGTTGATCCTGTTAGTTCTAGTTATTCAGAATGGTCTGAATTTAAGACAGCTTGATAAATGATCGAAAACGGGCTTCTCTAAATGTAAAAGTTTGGGTGAAGCCCTTTATAAAGAGGTTTAAAATGACACAATATTATCACGCACCTACAGGTAGAGTAATTAACGACTTACTGTCTGAATTTGGTTCAGATGTTGCTAATTATCCACCTGTACGACTTGCAGAATTAGAGATATATTCGATAGTTGCTTCTAGTGTAAATTATTTTAACGAGTATGGTTATTCTCAAAAAGGTTATAGCTATATTCTTAGATCAAATAAAGATACTTTTGTTACTAGAATTGCTATTGTTGATAAATTAACTACAGAGGACACAAAAGGTCGTATCATCAATAAGATTAAACAAGATCTTGAAAATGATATGTCTATGGTAATTAAAGCATTTGGTTCAAGCAAAGCAATGCTAGCTGTTGCAAAAGATAGTAACGATAGAACACCAGAAGAAACAGACTTTATAGAAAAGCTTAATGATTTGGATTTAACTGCAAAAAATACCATTGCATTAGTTAATGATGTTAATGCAGAATTCTCTAAATATTCAGAAAAAATACGCGAAAATCTGATACAATCAATCTTAGATAGGCAACTATCATATGAAGGGGCTTTAGACGCAAATTTACTCAAAACATACTTAAGATATGGTTTGAAAGTTGGTTTCCCACTATCTGGAGTTCCATTTAACGATGTTGATAATATTGTTGCTCGAATCTCCAGTGAAAGTGAAATGCAGGCTCCTGCTGTTGATTTATCTGATATAGTCAATTTTGCTATAGAACGAGATTGGGTATACGCAGGTTTAATCATAAGAGATGTTGATCTTAAAATTGATATTGATACAACTGAGGTTGATGATTGGAATTCATCTAATCACAGCGATGAGAGTTTGAACATAATTGGTTTTAGCAATGATCATAGTTATTTGTTTAAACATCTCACAATCAACGAAATGGACATTAATGAAGTAGATTGGATGAATGGTAACGTTAAAGGTGTATTCTCAGTTGATGGAAACATTATTAACGATGAATATACAATTGATATTTTAGATAATCAGAATAGTTATGGAGGAACAATCACATTTAATGAATCTTCTCCTATTATTTCAGTTGGATATTTGCAGGATTCTAATCCAGTGACATATTCACTTAAAGTGTTAGAATATGATCCATTTGAAATTGCTACTAGATTTGTTATTATTGGTGAGGATATTGCAAGCGATCAACCTGTTCAACAGCTTACACCTGTTTTTCCTGAACCAGTAGAAATACCTAACATGTTTATGACAAGCTGGTTTGATCAAGAGCACTCGACAAGTTCTAGTGGTCAGGTGATTGCTCAAGACAATCCATCAGGTTTTTACCTGTTAATTGATGATCCATTGAAGTATAATATCATACAAGATGAGATCAATAATACTGCCGTTTACGTGTTAGATAATGCAAATAAAGCTCAATTGCAGATGACAGCAGCAGGATCAATTTTAAAATCAGATTGGAGTCATGAAGGTTGGTTCTACATTTCAAGTGCAGACACAACAACCGGCTACGTATCCATTGCAAGCTTCACTGATAGTGGTGGCATAGAGCAAGGTTTGCGCTTCAATATGGATGACAATAAACTCTACTTTGCTCGTGGTATTGGTGGAGGAACAACAGGTATTGAATTTATTGAAGCTAATTCAACTATTTTACCTCGCGATACGTGGTTTAGTGTAAGAATAAACCATGCATTAGATGTTTTTAGTTCTGATGCTGCGATAGTTCAAGTATACGTTAATGATAGCAATGCAGATTCAATTCCTCCTTTGCAAATCAGAACAGCTTGGAAGAAATTCACAATAGGTACACTTGATGATCCTTCAGTCGGTGGCTGGATTGGTAGAATCGGTCCTCAGAGAATTAGATCAGGCACTGATTCAGAACCTACTCCTGTTATATTCCCTGAATATTTCATTAGCGAAATACCAGTCTAATATACATATCCATTCAAACGAAAAAGACGTTGATATTATGTCAACGTCTTTTTCCCACTCTTTACTATTATAAAAAATATAAAAATATAAAAATATAAAAATATAAAAATTTAACGTGTTACATAACCTCACCTCTCTTTAGCCAGTTATCAACTTTCACTCTTTACTATTATAAAAATATAAAAATTTAACGTGTTACATAACCTCACCTCTCTTTAGCCAGTTATCAACTTTCTTGTGTTGTTTATGCTTTGCTAAGCTAGAAACTACATATTAAGCAACTTAATAAATATTGTCAACAATAGATTTATATTTTTTTGGGAGAATTTTAGATGAGTGTGAATCAAAACACTAACCCATATTACAACGATTACGACGAAACAAAGCAATTTGAGCAGATTCTATATCTTCCTGGTTCAACTCTTCAAGCGCGTGAACTCAACCAGATGCAGACATATCTGCAAAAGCAGATTGAACGCTTTGGCTCTCATGTCTTTACGGAAGGCTCGCTTGTAATACCAGGAGCTATTACATTCAAAGAGCGCCAACAGACTGTATATGTAACGTTAGATAACCCATATGCAATCTTAGAAGCAAGGGATGATTTGAAAATTGAATCTGCAAACTCTGGCCTTATCGCTCAAATAGTTATTAAGCGAGATGCTGAAGGTACTGATCCAATTTGCTTTTTTGTTGAGCCTCTTGATTCTGCAACTAATAACGAAACAACTTTATTCGTTGCTGGCGATAAATTCAATATTTTTGAATATGATCCTACAGGTAATAAGCTTATTGTAGCTACCGGTACGTTTACGTCCCAGCAATATGGACAATCCGCAACTATTGATGCAGGTGTTTATTTCATCAACGGCGCAATGGTTCAAAATGCGAAACAAACTGTCATTGTATCAAAAGCTTCATTATCTAGTAATGCTAGGGTTGGTTTTGAATATAAAGAAAGTGTTGTAACACCAACAGATGATGTCTCTTTGCTATCAAATGCAACAGGTGAACCCAACTATAAAGCAGAAGGTGCTCATCGTCTCAAAAAAGAGCTTATTTTAGCTATTAAAGATAGTATAGATGAAACTGACTTCATCGAGTTAATGACTATCAAAAATGGTGTAATGACTCAAAAAATTAGAACAGCTGAATATTCGCTATTGCAAGATATGATGGCTAGACGTACATATGAAGAGTCTGGAAATTACGTTGTAAGTGGTCTTAATGGGTTTCCTATTGAACATTTGAAAGAAGGCGTTTCACAAGGATTCTTAAACTCATCAGAAGGTGGTGATCCATCTAAGATTGCGTTTGGTATCAACAAAGGTGTAGCATACGTTAAAGGCTATAGAGTTGACAATCAATCTCTTTCATATGTAGTGACAGATAAAGGTAGAGATACGGCAGTTGGTAATAATAGCGCTATTGGAGCAGCTTACGGTAACTACATTATCGTCACGTCTCCTTTGGGACTCCCTTCATTAGATCGAACACAACGTTTAGATTTGTATGATGGAATTGTTGTTGCTAATTCGGCGACTGGATCCGTTATAGGTGATTGTCTGTGTAGAGCTATTGAAAGGGAGCCAGGAACAGTAAATCAATATAGACTGTATTTGTATGATATTCAAATTAATCCTTTAAATGATTTTAATGATGTTAAGTCGATGAGAAATGCATCAGGTGATTTCGTAACGGATGTTGATTTGAATGTATTGTTTGCTAGTGGAAGAAACGTTTCGATTTTTCAAAGCTCTTATGATGCGATTAAAACATTGAAGCCAACTGGCTCAACTGATACTAATTTTACTGTTTTTAGAACATTTGAGGCTGTTGCTGATGCAGCAGGTACAGTTGTATTCAATACGGCAGTTGGTGAAAGTTTTATCGATATCAGTTCAAACAACAACTTTATATCAACTAACAATACTATATACGATTCGAGTGCTGTTTCTGTATTGGGTGGTACTCCATTCGGTAGACAAATGACAATTATTTTGGGTGCACCAGAAGCAGGTAACGTTGTTCGATTGGTAGCAAGTGTTTATAAAAGCGTATCTGCAGAGAAGTCAAAATCATTATCTTATCAAATAGAAGTTTTGACACTAACATCAACAAATAAAGCACCGCTATCAAAAAATGACATCTATAAAATCACTAAGATTACTGATGCAACTAGCGGTACTGATGTCACTAACGACTTCATATTAGATAATGGTCAACGAGATAATTACTATGATATTGGTTCAATCTCAACAAAAGACGGCTCTTTATTAACAACAGTTCTTAACATTGAATATCAGTATTTTGAACATTCTTCTGGAGATTATTTCTCTGTTGATAGTTATGCAATAGATTATGATGAAATTCCAATTTACACGTCGAGTAACGGTACAGAGTATAGATTGACTAATTGTTTAGACTTTAGGCCTATTAAGAATACTGCTGGTACATTCACTTCATCTACGAATGGTGAAATACCAAAGCCATCTAGCAGAATTACATTTGATGTTGAGTATTATCTGCCCCGTATTGATACTGTGTATGTTAATGCAAATGGTATTTTTGGTGTATCGAAAGGTATTTCAAGTCAAAATCCATCTAAACCATTAATTCCGAATGATGCAATGGCTCTATATGATGTCACCATTCCTGCATACACGTATAGTGTTGATGATGTAATTAGCGCTGAATATGACAATAAACGTTATACCATGCGAGATATAGGTAGGTTAGAAAAGCGTATAGAGAAAGTTGAATATTATACTGCTTTAAATTCTTTGGAGCAATCAGCAACCTCTATATCTGTATTGGATGCTGCAACAGGGAATGATAGATTTAAAAATGGTATTGCGACTGATGACTTTAGAGATTTTAGATTATCTGAAACAAGTCATCCAGAGTGGGCAGCTTCTATTGATGTTGAGAATAAGCAGTTAACGCCAACATTTGAAGAGTTTGGTAATTATATGTTTAGCGCTGGTGATGTATCAGGATGGGGCGAGTATATCAAAACGTATACTGAGGTTACTAGCGTTGAGCAACCTTATGCTACATCAACAAGCAATATTAACCCTTATGCCGTATTCACATGGACTGGCAGTATTTTACTAACTCCTGATTCTGATTTTTGGGTTGATACAGTTTATACGAATCCTAGAATTATTAACCAAACTATCAATAACAGAGGAGCGGCAGTACAAGGAAACTTGAGAAATAGTTGGAATACTCAATTTTGGATGGGTGGAAGTTTATATAACTTCACAGCAACCACTAGGACTACAACTACGTTTACAAGTACAACCACAACTAAACAAACTGGCGATAGCGTTGTTTCGACATCAATTTTACCTTATATGAGATCAACAACGATTGATTTTAAAGGTGAAGGGCTGCGACCGTTTACTAAAGTAAATCCGTACTTCTCCAATGTTGATGTTACTAGCTATGTTCAACCTCTTTATAATGGAGTATTGCAAGCATCTGGTACAAATTTAGTAACAGATAAAAATGGTAAGATTGAAGGGCGTTTAACTCTCCCTAACTCTAATGTATTACCATTCACTTCTGGTGTTAATGAGTTTGTATTAACAGATACTATGGATTCAACTGAACAAACAACATTCGCAAGTGCTGAACATTCATCAGGTGGTTCATTAAACACTAGACAACGGTCTTATCTAAGAACTACAACACTAGGCGTGAATTCAAGCTCTTCTACAAGTTACGTTAGAGGTTCGTTAATTCGAACTAGACCTAGAGATCCAATCGCGCAAACTTTTAGATCAAGTGGAAGTGAAGGTGAGTTCTTAACATCTGTTGATATTGCATTTGCCACTAAAGCTATGACAATTCCAGTTAATTTGGAAATTAGAACTGTTGAAAACGGTATTCCTACGGATAAGATAGTTGCTGGAGGAACTGCATTCAAATATCCAGATGATATTACAACATCGACTGATGGTTCAGTTTATAGTAAGTTTGAATTTGAAACACCAATATACATTGAAGGTGATGAAGAATATGCAATCATCTTATTAGCTGATACACAGGAATATAATGTATATGTTGCTGATATGGGTGGAACGCAAATCAATGGAACTGCTACAGTATCTAAGCAACCTCATACTGGTGTTTTCTTATCATCGAGTAATGGTTCAACATGGACTCCTAATCAAACTAGAGATTTGAAGTTTAGAATCAATAGAGCGAGCTTTACTACAACAAGTGAAGTAAGAGAGTGGTTTTCAATTTCATCTGACGCTAGATTCAATAATACAAATTTTAACCCAATGGATACAACAATTGGGTCCACAACAATTAGATACAATATTAAGTCACATGGATTAAAAGTTGGGGATGAATTTACATTAATTGGATCAGTTGCTGGTAATGGTATTGTTGATTCAGAGTTACAAGGAAGCCATACTGTAACAGCAGTTAATGATAATTGGATCGAGTTTGTTGTAACAACACCAGCCACAACAACAGGTAAAATGGGAGGTATCGATTTCCCTCTTATTACAAACACTCCATATAATGAATTTAATTTTACAACACAAACGCAAATTTTATCAGGGACAAATGCACAATTCTTTTATAGGTATAGAGACGAAGATACTAGAGCTATTCAACCTTGGGTTGAGTTTGTACCAGGAGAAAACGTCATTCCTAGAACTAGAGGTGTAATTACATATGATGGAACGAAGGATTTAGAAATTCGCGTTGTGTTAACAAGTGAGAGTGATAGATTAAGCCCTGTCGTTAGGGCATGGGGAAGTGGTATCAAACTTATTGATAATCAATTGAGCGATAGCTCCCTAAATGAAGATCAATCAGGTGGTGGTGAATCTCAGTTTAGATATGTGACGAAGGATATTGTTACCAATAACCCTAGTACACTAGCCAAACTCTACTTTAACGCTAAGTGTCCTGGTGATACAGAATTTGAAGTGTATTACAAAATTATCAATGATGCAGACATTCCTGTAACAGGAAACAACTGGATTAAATTAGAAGGGCAACCTTCAATTAATGATAATGACGCATTTTATGAATATGAATATACATATGAATCTGCAACATCATTTTCTGGAATAAAGTGGAAGTTGGTTTTCAAAGGAACTGAAAAAGTAAATATGCCTGCATTGAGTGATTTTAGATCACTTTTATTAGCATAAATATTAAATAAAGGGGGCTTTTAAGCTCCCTTATATAAATATAGGTTACATCTCTATGAATAGTGAAAATTTTGTAAAGTGTGAAGGTAATCAACAGTTAGCGAGAAGTGTCGATTGTAATGCATTGATAGTAAATACAGATCAATACGCATTTTAGACAGTTTATTCAGAGTAGACATAAAGTAACTAAACAGCAGTCAGAGATTAGTGATTTAAAAAATGAAATAGCTGATTTGAAATTGGCTATTAAGGATATTTTGGAGAAAGTTAATGGCTAAGGTAGAAAGTAGGGATGATCTAGCTGCATATTGTCTAAGGCAGTTAGGTCACCCTGTTATAAGAATAAACGTTAGTGCTGATCATATTGATGATGCCATTGATGAAACGTTAGAAGAGTTCAAACAATATCATGAAGCTGCAACTTTTGAGAGTGTTGTTGTTGTAGAGATACAGCAAGTTGATATTGATAGGGGTCATTTAGTGCTTCCTAAACAATTTAACTCTGTTATTTCTGTTCATCAATGTAAGGGGCAAGTAACTGGAAGACATTCTTATACTTTTCATAATCCACTATGGAATCTTACAGCTAGAGTAATAGCTACAGCTAGCGATAACACATATGCTGTTTCAGCTGGTGATATTGATATGATTAAGCAACGTATCAGAGATATTAATGATACTGCTGGCGATACATCATCAACTAAAGGACACTCTGAAAACTTTACGTATAATCAATATTCAGATACGTTGGAACTATTAGATAGTGGAAGTTTAATGGTGGGTGATATCTATATGATATATGGATACACGCAAATTGATGAAGAATTGCATCCTAAAGTATATGGCGATAAATGGGTTAAGAAATATTGCACAGCTTGCATTAAAGAAACTTGGGCTAACGTTCTTAGAAAACTCAAAGGCGTTCAACTAGCTGGAGGTATAACATTAGATGGGGATGGAATGTTTTCAGAGGCAGTTGAAGAGAAGAGGCAGTTGATTGAAGAGTTAAAAGATCAGCATCAAAGACCTCCAGCTTTTTTCGTGGGGTGATTTATGGCGCTTAATCATTATTTTGGACATGTTGATAATATCGACGAACAAAACTTAATAGATTCTTTACAAGAGGAATCGATTCAAATATCTGGCATTCAAACAATATACTGCCCTAGAACTGATGTCGTTGATGATCCAATTCTAATGGAGACTACAGTTGCCAAATTCGAGCAATCCAACTCTATTGAAATGTCGATTGAAAATGTTGAAGAGTTTGGTTCAAGCACTATGTTTGGTGCATTTGGTTTTACAATGGAAGATCAAGTTGATTTATCTGTATCTAAAAAGAGATTTGCAGAAGAGTTTGAAAATAGATTCAACAAAATACCCATTGAGGGGGATATGATATATCTACCCTTTATCAAACAATGGCTTGAAATAACAAAAGTCTCTAGTGGATTTCCGGGGAAAAAATATCAAGCAGGTAAGGATTATATTTGGTATATAAAAACCAAAGTCTTTGAATTCAATCATGAAGATATTGATACAGGGTATTCTGATGTAGATGAATTATCAGATCTTTCAAGGGAATTGCATGATTCTGTATTAGACTCATTTGAAGATGGTTATGGATATGAAAATCAAGATGAGCAGAATAGTATCGTTAGCGAATTAATAGACTTTTCTGATGTAGGTCCCAAAGGAGGAATTAGACTATGAATACATTTAATTATTTTTATCATGAAACAATAAAACGATATATCGGTTCCTTCATTTATTTGTTTAGCGACATTTACATATACACTAATGAGAAATACATAAAAGTACCTGTGCTTTTTAATTCAACAGAAGTTAGGATGCATCGAAAAGTTGTTAACGGTGACAGTTCAGATGCTTACAGCACAGGTTCAAATAAAGTGATAAACTCAGTTCCGAGAATGTCTGTTGAATTGGTTGATATGGTTAGACGACCATTAGAACAAACAAATCCTTTAAATAGAATAACACAAAAACATAAAAATATCGATCTAAAAACAAAAAATTCAATGAAAAACTCTGTTCCTTATACATTTACGTTTACATTGAATATCAAAACAAAAACGTATACAGACCTATTGCAGATTGTTGAGCAAATTGCACCCCACTTTTCTCCTTCTGTTTCATTGAGTGTTGAAGTTGTTGATCAATCATCATTCCCTCTAACAAAAGATATTGAAATCGTATTAGATGATATTGATATAAATTCTTCACATGAAGATGGTGATAGAGAGACGAATGGTTCACTAACATTTACTTTATATGGTGATCTATTCAATAAAGTTAATGCGGATACTCGAATCATAACTGGCACTAAACTGATTTTTAGTTTAGATGATGGTACATTTATGCAGAGTATTGTACCTAGTCGAAATGATGCTGAAGTCGATGTTTTGAATTTCTCAACAAACTTGAATAACGTTATCGATAACGTGATAGGAATATTTTCTAAACAGGAGTAAAAAATTATGAGCGGTGCAGATGTTTTATTAAATCATCTAGATAGTCAATTGCGTGGTGATGTGGACGGAGATGATGCAGAAACAACAGAAATACTTCCACCAGAACCTATGGAAATGTTGGAAGTTAAAACATCTCTACCTAAACATGTTTTAGAAACTGATCAAGCTCAAGATTATATAAAAGCAAGGCAAGTTTACCACACTTTGATAAATAAAGCGACAACATCACTTAATGGTGTTATGGAGATGGCTCATCACTCTGCATCTCCACTTGCTTATAAACAAGTTGTAGAATTGACTGAAGTTACAAGAAAACTCACAGTAGATCTAATAGGTTTACAGAAAAGCTTTAAAGAGTTGTTGCTTGCTGATAGAACATTTGGAGATCCATCTAAAGGTGATGAAAAAGGTGATGAGCCAAAATATTCTCCATCTAAAGGTGAATCTATGAAAACAACTGATCTACTTCAATTTGCGAAAGCTGCTAAAGAACAACTAGAGAATGATAAAACAAACTTTAGTGAACAAGATGAAGATATTATTGAAGGAACTATTGTTGAGGATTGATTATGGCTTTAGTTTCTCTTAAGAACTCTCAAAGACAAAATGGATCTAAGCAAACATTTATACCAGCTAAACAATATCATGGATGGCCTGTTTCTGATGTCAATTTACCAATTGGTGGAACATATTTAGGCGAGCCTAATTTAAAAAGAGCGCATGTTAGTGTTGATATTTCTGAAGAGCATAAAATTGAATTTTTCAAGTGTATGGAAGATCCAGTTTATTTTTTAGAAACATACACAACAATAACATCTGTTGATGATGGTATAATTCCATTTAAGTTAAGAGATTATCAAAAAGACTTAATAGAGTTATATCACAACAATAGATTTGCTATTGCTTTACAAGCTAGACAGACAGGTAAAACAACAACAACAGCAGGGTATATACTGTGGTTCCTATTGTTCCATGAAGGTTTGGAAGTTGCTGTTGTAGCTCACAAATTGGGTCAATCTATAGAGATTATGGATCGTATCAAAGATATGTTTGAATCTCTTCCTTATTGGCTTCAAAATGGTGTTGTTGTATGGAATAAAGGATCAATTGCATTTGAAAATAAATGTAAAGTATCTGCATTTGCAGCTGGTCCCAGTGCGTTGCGTGGTAAATCTATTTCATTATTATTCTGCGACGAAATGGCTTTCTTCAATGCAGACAGACAGTTCTATGAATCTTCATATTCTGTTTTATCATCAGGTTCAAAAACTCGTTTATATATGACTTCAACACCTAATGGAATGAGAGGTGTATTCTATAATACGTGGCTAGATGCTATTTCAGGTAAAAATGAATATGCATTTAAGAAAGTGTTATGGAGTGATGTTGTCGGTAGAGATGAAGCGTGGAAAGAAACTACTATCAAAAACGGTGGTGGTATCAGAGCGTTTAGACAAGAACATGAATGTGAATTCCTAGGTGGTTCAGATACTCTAATAGATGCAGATCTTTTAAGAGATCTAGAAACTAAAGTTCCAATAAAATATGAACAGGATTCGATGGGTGAAGATGTACTTCAAATATACCATGAATACAAAGAATCAAATAAATACATAGTAACTGTAGATACCGCAGCTGGCGTAGGTGGTGATTATTCTGTTGCTCGTTGTATTGATGTTAGTTCAAAGCCTTTTAGAACAGCAGCAATATATAGAAGCAACACTATAAACCCTATGTTATTCCCAACTGTTATTCACAATATGGGAATGGAATACGGTGAAGCGCCGATTCTAGTTGAAACGAACAATACAACAGGTGGTCAGGTTATAACGATGCTATTCAATGATTTGGAATATCCGAATCTATTGAGGACACAACCAGATATAAACGGTAGAGGTCAAAATATAGTTGAGGGTTATACAGGTAAACTTGGTTTAGCTACAAACAAAGCAACTAAATCATCCGCCTGTACTAATTTGAAACTACTCGTTGAGAATGGTTCCATTGAAGTAACTGACCAGTGGACTGCAACTGAATTGTTAACATTCGTTGCTGATAAAGAGACGTGGAATGCTGATTTAGATTGTCACGATGATTGCGTAGATACATTATCAACATTTGCATGGTTAACGACTCAACCTTGGTTTAATGATTATGCAAATATGAATGTAAGGGATGATGCAGAAGTTGATGAGTTTAGAAATGTTATTCCGTTTGGTATTATTCCAAACTTACATAACTATATTGCAGATAAGCAATTCATCATTAAAAATGAACATGGATCTGATATTCTCTACAAACTCTCAGGTCAATATGACTTTTCTCAAAATAAAATCGTCTCTGTAAATGAAGCGAATTTTTTAGAGCAGGAGTTATTTGGTGGAACTATGCACTTAACTAAGCAACAAGGTGGGTTTGATGATGTCTATTTTTAACTATATTAAATCCTATTTTACTAAAGAGCGGTTAGCAATAGCTGCTCTTACTACAAATCTCAATTCAACTAAGTTAATACAGGATAAAGAGTATTTACCCCTTGTTTATATAAACAGGGCTGAAACAAGCGAACAAGGAACATTTGGTACATTAGAGACTATTGGGTTTTCGTGTTTCGTTGGTGAATTACCGTGGAAAAATAATGCAGTTGGGTTATCTTGCATTCCTGATGGCGACTACATCTGTAAAATCAGAAAATCACCGCGATTTGGTATAGTTTTTCACGTAACTGATGTAAAAGGAAGATCTTACATTTTGATACACGCTGGAAACTTCTCCGGTGATAAAGAATTAGGGTGGAAGACTCACGTTGAAGGTTGCATCTTACTTGGTAAGAAAATAGGTATATTCACTCCTAAAGGATATACTAGACCTCAAAAAGCTGTTTTAAACTCCAAATCAACGTTAACAGCTTTTATGAAACACATGAATGATAAACCCTTTAAATTAATCGTTAGATTTAAATGAGGAGAATATAATGTTAGATATATTAACATCTGGTGGTGTATCAGCTTTATTGGGTGGTTTAACATCTTTGGTTGGTATGTTCATAAAAAGTAAGATGGAAACAAAAGCTTTAGAACTTCAAAACGAATCGAAGAAAATAGATAATGAACATGAGTTAAAATTAAGAGATAAAGATTTAGCGGAAATGGAATTAGAGCTTGATGCTAAGGTCGATATTATATCCATAGACGCTGAACAAAAAATGGAAGTTGCTGCCGAAAATACAACAATTTCTTCTTATGGACACGCTAAGACAGATTCGATGACAAATTCAGAAAATCCTTTTATTAATTTTCTATGGGGATTAGTTGAGTTCATTAGACGATTAGTTAGACCAATTATAACCTACGCAAGTATGTTTATAATCATGTTCGCATCATATTGGTTATACAATAACTTAGATGATTATATGAATGGATTATCGGCGGATCAAAAATCAGATATCATCAAATATTTGTTATTCACCATAATATACATCTCAACAACTGTAATAGGTTGGTGGTTTGGTGATAGACCTTCTAGAAACATTATTCAAATGAGAGAAAAACTGTAATATCAACGTAGTATATAAATAACTACATAAAGGTTATTAACAAAAATTCTTTTGCAAAAGAAATTATAAGAGGAAACACAAATGGCTGAGTCATTAGGCTTCACTGTAAGCCCTTCACCTGCTGTAGAATTCCGTGAACGCACATCCGAATTAAACATTCGTACCGACAAAACTACTGTCGGTGCTATGGTGGGTGTTGCGTCTTGGGGTCCAGCTTCACAACCTTACCTAGTTACTGCTGGTGAGGCTGAATATGTTTCAACATACGGTAAACCCAATGAAGAAACGTATAGAGATTTTATGGTTGCATCCGACTTCTTGAGTTATACAGATTCTCTGTATTATGTTCGCGCTGTCGGTGTTAATGCTCGTAATGCTGTAACCGCTGGCACTGCACCTCTAGTTAAAAACATTGCAGATCAAGAGTCTGGAAATTTTGTTGGTCAACAGTTCGTTGCTAAGTATCCAGGAATTTTGGGCAACTCCCTAAGAGTTGAGGTAGCTGATTCAACTACTTTTGCGACGTGGCCTTATCGAAATAACTTTACATACACGCCATCCGCTGGTGAGTTTGCTATTGCTGTTGTAGATACATATGGTGCATGGACAGGTGAGAAAGAAACTACACAAGTTGAAAAACTTCGCGTGTTTAAACAATCCACTCCAGCTTGGGTGACTTCTGTAACTCAAGTAGAGCAAATTGATGTATCAGGATTAGCAACAGCTAGTGAAATTACACTAGATAACTATACTATTCCTGTAACTCGCGGTGATGGTAAAAACAAAGTTGCTGAAAAAATTGCAACGTATTTAGATGGTTTGCCAGATTATCAAGCAAGTGTTTCAACAATTGCTGGCACCGATACATTTATTACATCTGCAATCTATGGCAATGGTTTATATGTCATTGGTGGCGCTGATGGCAATGTTTCTGTATCAGCTGATGGTATCATATACAGTCAAGGTTTGATCAATGGTTTTGGTTTTGGTGACACAATCACCGCACTAGGATTCTCAAACGGTCGATTTATGGCTGGTACATCAACTGGTAAGATTGCAATTTCTAATGATGGTAAAATTTGGACACAAAAAGTTTCTCCGCTCGCTGGTACACAAATTAATGACTTCGCTTTTGGTGGTGGTGTTTGGGTTGCAGTTGCTAATGGTGGTTCTACTATTACATCTAACGATTATGGCGCAACATGGGTTACACAAACTGATGCATTTGGTGGCTCTGATGCTCTAAGTATTGGTTATGCTGGTACTCGATTTATTGCTGTTGGTGATAATGGTTCAGTCTGTACTTCAGATGATGGTGGTATTAACTGGGTTTCTCAAGTTGCACCTGTTGCAACAGCAATTAATAAAATTGTCACTCTAAGCTCATCTGCTGTTATCGCTGTTGGTGATGATGGTATTATCATTACAACAAACGATCAAGGTGCGACATGGATTTCACATGCTACTGCATTAGGTCTAGGTGATAATTTAACAGCACTTGCATCTAACGGTACTAGAGTTGTTGCTTTTGGTAATGGTTTAACATACACAGCAGTTGCAACTGATTTAACAGTATGGACACCTACTGCTAATCAAGTTTCTGCTAACAACGTTTATGATGCAACATACGTTGGTAATAGATTGATTTCGTTTGGTGGTGCACTTACAACTTCTATCATCCAGTCTAGCGATGACGTTGCTGCTTCAGCTTGGAGCATCAGAGCTTCAGATTTTATTGATAGGAACCGTATCATCATTGAATGGAAAGAAGATGGTCCTCATACGCAATTCGTAGGTTCTACGTCTAACGGAATTACAACTGCTCAAACACTTATTGTGAATGGTGAATTGGAATTCTCTGGTACTGTTGATGGAAATGCAGTTTCTGGTGTAATTACTACTGCTGATGTTGAAGATCAAATTGCTGAATCTATTAGAACCGCTATGGCATTAGACACTAAATGGTCAAGTGTTTCTCGAAGTGGTTCTGTTATTACAGCAACTAGAGCTGAAGCTGGTGTTAAGCCTGCTGTTGCAACAGTAACAAACACAGGATTTATCGTCGTTCCTAGCGTTGTTTCTTCTGGTAATAACTCAGAAATTTTAGAAAAGTATGAAGTTGTTTCCACTAACCCTGGTGAGACAAGAGATGACGGTACAAGCAAATATTTCGTCGATGCATTCTTAACTGAATCAACTCGTTTATTTGTAGGTGATCCTTCTATTCCATTGGTTGCTGGCTCATATCAATTGAGTGGTGGTGTAGACGATAACGTTAACGTCGATAAGCTGCCTGATATGGCATACTTAGAAAGTGCATGTGAACAAGCAAGCTACATAATCACTGGCGATATGACTTTCACACAACAGCGTGAAGCAGTCGAGATTTCAGAGCGTCGTAAGGATACAATCACATTCTTATCACCTCAATTTAGTGATGTTCAAGCGTTATCTGGTACCGAACGTGCTGCCATTGAACAGTGGCGAGATGTAGAGCTTAATGTAAATAGCTCTTATGCATTTGCTGATGATAACTGGGCTTATGTTTGGGATAAATATAACAGTGTATTCCGTTGGATTCCTTGTAACGGTGGTACAGCTGGTTTGAAAGCTAGAACTGATGCAACATCTTATCCTTGGAAATCATTTGCTTTCCATAACAGAGGTGTATATCGCAATTATGAAAAACTTGCGTGGAACGCTTCTAAATCGGATAGAGATATTCTGTATAAGAAACAAATTAATCCAATTTATGATTACCCAGGTGGTGGTAAAATTCTTTATGGTGATAGAACAATGCTTCAAGCACCTTCACCATTCCAGAAAGTTACCGTTCGTAGTTTGTTCTTGTTTATGGAAAAACGCATTGCTGATATCTCTAAATTCTATTTGGGTGAAGAGCATGATCCATTTACGCGCAATCAGTTCTTAAGTGCTGTTACTCCATTCTTAAGAAATATTGAAGCAAATAGAGCATTTAACACTGAAAGAGGACCAGGATTCCAGATTACTTGCGATGCAACAAACAATAGTCAAGCTGCTATTGATCAGGGTGTTCTAGTTGGTACTATTCGTGTTAAACCAGTTAGCTCTATTAACTGGGTTTTCCTAGATTTTGTTGCAGATGGTTCAACAGTTGTTTATACAGAACAACAGTAATATTAACTTGCAGTGATTAATTGGAGGGTGTTAAAGCCCTCCTATATAAAGAGGTTTATAAATGGCTGATATTAATGATTTTAAGGCTGGTATTGCTGCTGGTGTTATTCGTCAACATCGTTGGGAAGTTGATTTCGCTTTCCCATCTTTTGCTGCATCAACGGAAAACGCGAGACAAGCATCAGTACTAGCTCAAAGTTCAGCAGTCCCTGAACACAATATGGGTAAACTACCGATTCGTTGGGGTGGTCGTAATATTCCAATTCCTGGTGATCGTGAGTTTGCAGATTTCTCTGTTACATTCATTTTAACACAAGATTTGTTACCATTAACGTCTTTTGAGCGTTGGCATAATGGAACGAATGGTTTAGAAACAAATTCAGCAGTTGGTTCGATTGCTGATATTGTAGCCGATGTTTCTTTTTACCTATTGGATGATGAAGGCAACAGAATAAAACAATATCGTTTAAATGATGCTTGGCCTATGTCTATCACAGGTATTGAAATGGATATGACATCAGAAAATAGCTATGCAACTTTTACTGTTACATTTGCTTACTACGATATTAGAATTGAAGATCTACTTAATGGTGTTGTTATTAACTAATAGCAAACATTAAATATAAAGGCTCTGTATAAAGAATTAATCTTTTCGGGGCCTTTCTTTATACCTAATAAATAAGTTGTTAGATGTATAAAATTTTAAGGTTTTTATACATGTACCAATTTACATTTTTAAAAATTGGAGAAATTTAGACATGTTTGATTTTGAAGACAAAAGATCACAGAGGGGTGTAGAGATAATCCATCCATCTGATAGGCAAGAAGAAAAGCTCTTCAAACGTGCTGACTTTATTGAACCACCTCGTGAAGATGGATATACAAACATTGATGTTGATGCTAGTCAAACTAGGTCAACGTTAGATATGTCACCAGTTATAACAACTGTCAAAGAACTCATAAATTCTTACCGAGAGTTAGCAAGAGTACCAGAAGTTGATGAAGCCATAACCCAAATTGTAGATTCCATTGTATCTGCTGATGATGATGCAAATGCCGTTGAACTTGATTTGTCGAATTGCACAGAACTGTCAAAAGAGTTAAAAGAAAAAATCATCGATTCTATGAACTACTTGTTTAAAAAGCTAGGATGGTCAGATGATCCACATACTATCGTTAGACAGAAGTATATTGATGGTAGATTGTACGTTTATAAGGTTGTTGACATTAATCAAGTGAAAGAAGGGATTCAAAGTTTAGTTATTTTAGATCCTAGATGTATTAGCCCTGTTTCTTTTGTTAAAAAAGAATTAGACCCTACAACGCATCATGAAAAGGTTGTTAGTAGAGAGAAAGGGTTTATATATGATGTTTCTATTCATAAAGAAAATGAACAGCAAATGTCAATGGCTTCTTTTTCGTCATCTGCTTTTCAAAAAGCTTTTAAACTAACAGATGCATCAACAGTATTCATTCACAGCGGATTATCTACAGCTAAGAGTAACATAATTTTATCTAAGCTTGATAAAGCAAGAAAGCCTGTGAATCAATATATGGGATTATTAGATTCACATGTTATATATGCACTATCAAGAGCACCCGAAAGGCTAGCTTTTCATATCGATACTGGCGGTTTACAGTCAAATAAAGCTGAAAAATACGTCAAAGATATTATGAATAAATATAAAACAGATATCAAATACAATGTTGCTACAGGTAAGGTTGAAGATGATGCGTTCAAGATGACGATGACGCAGAATTATTGGCTACCAACATCAAATGGCAAAGGTACAAAAATCGAACAATTACCAGGAGCTGATAATTTAGGTGAAACAAATCATCTACAGTTCTTTAAAGAGCGTTTATATAAATCATTAGGCATTCCTCTTAATAGGGTTATGACAAATGCAGGTATATCATTCGGTGGTGATATTACAGAGTTAACTCAAGAAGAATTGACATTCTCGAAATTCATTAGAAGAGAACGTAAGTCATTTGAAATACTGTTCAAAAACCTTTTGAAAACTCAATTGATTTTATCAGGATTACTCGATGAAGATGATTGGTTGGAGATTGAAAGTGATATATCTTTCATATGGAACGAAAGCTCTATAATTGTAGAACAGCGTAAATTAAATACATTACAAGAAAGAATAAGCATTTTAAATGATGCACAAGAACTTGAAGGAAAGTACTTATCACGACAATATCTATTCAAAGCTATATTCAATTTCACAGATAATGAAATTAAAGAAATGAACGATCAAATCAAAAGAGAACGTAAAGAATATGGTGTTGATGATGAGGATGATACTTCAGATGATGATTCACCTTCGCAATCAAATAAAGAGGAACAATAATGGAACGTAAAGATTTTATTGCATCAGCTAGAACTATCGTATCACAAGTTGCATCAGGTCAAATGTCAGCAGCTCAAGATACGATCAATACAACATTAAGCACTTGCATACAACAATCAATTGATTCTGGTAGAACAGCGATTGCTCAATCAGTCGTTGCTAAACCTGAAGGTGAATGAATCATGGCAATTGAAAATTTTGGTGAAATCATTGCTGAAAAAATTGTCAAGAAAGTTAACTCTAAAGGCGAAGTTAGGAAGAAAAAAGTTTGTCCAGCTGGGTTTAAATTATCTGACGGAAAATGTGTAAAGATTTCAGGATCAGAAAAGATTTCAAAAACTAAATCGATAAGGCAATCAGTTAAAACAAAACATGCAAGCGGTGAAGGGTATAAAGCTAAAATCGCTAGAAAGGCTAACAAAGCTAAAAAGAAACGAGAGCAAATGGGTATCAAATAATGACAGTCCTAATACAAGAATCTGATTATTCCCAAACTATCGAATTATTGCATGAAACAGATGGTAAAACAGGTAAAAAGTCTTTATTTATTGAAGGTTGTTTTGGTGTAGCAAATGTTATCAATAACAATAATAGATATTATGACTTAGATACTGTTTTAGGTCCATCCGTTGAAAGATATATTTCAGAATATATCGATTCGAGAACAGCATTAGGAGAAATGGATCATCCAGATTATCCTATGGTAAAAAGATCTAAAGCCGCTGTAATGATTCAAGAACTTTATTGGGAAAGCAATAGACTAATGGGTAAAGCTAAAGTATTGGAAAATATGCCAGAGGGCGCAATGCTAGCAGCTTTACTTGAAGAGGGTTATCCTAGTGCAATGTCTTTACGCGCATTAGGAAAACTAAAGGAGTCCAAAAAAAGACGTGGATCTTTTGATGTGTGTCCAGGATTGCTAATTAACGCAATTGACTCTGTTACTAATCCTGGAATGCCAGGAGCTTATCAGAATTTAGTTAGAGAATCGTTAGATGAGTGGGAATTAAACGAATCTACTGGGGTATGGGTTAAATCAAATTCAAATAAACCTATTCTAGAGTTAGATAGAGATAAGTTTCTGCACGCTGTAGAATCCTTTATTTCAGGTAATAAATGATATTAATTTTTAAGCATATATAAATAAAGTTATATGTATAGAATTGATATATTAATTTTTTTAATTTTTAGGAGTAATCGGAATGTTTGAAGAAATCATTCAAATGCTCGAATCCAAAGGTGAATTACCAGAGGATTTCAAAGCAAAATTAACAACTGTTCTTGAAGCAGCTGCTAGTGAAATAGCTCAAGCGAAACTTGAAGAACAAAAAGAACAATTGCAAGAGTCTCTACAGGGTGATCACGAAGAGCTAGTAGAAACTGTAGCAACATTCCTTGAAACAGCTGCTGACAAATATCTAGCTGAAAATGCATTGGCAATTGATTCTACAATCAAAGTAGAACTAGCAGAAGCGCTAATTGAAGGTGTTGTTGCAACACTGCAAGAAAATTCAATCAATGTTCCAGAAGGTAAGGAAGATCTTGTTGAATCTTTAGAAGCTGAAAATGAACAACTACGTTCACGTTTAGATGAAACAATCATCTCTGAACAAAAGGCTTTGAAAGAACTTAATGCACAAGCTCGCGAAAATATTTTTGCGGTAGCAACTGCAAATGTTTCAGAAGCAAAACAGGAAAAGATCGAAACGCTATTAAAAGGCATGATCTTTGAGTCTAATGAAGAGTATAAGCAAAAAGTTGAAACACTTGTTGATTTTGTATCTGAGAGTAAAGGTATGGAAAAAGACGGTGATGAAAAAGATAAAGATGAAAAAGACGGTGATGAAAAAGATAAAGATGAAAAAGATAGTGATGTAAAAGAAGTTGACTCAAAACATTTTGAACATCAGGATCTTTTAGAAGCTTTGCTACCTAAAAAATAATATCAACTTATATAACTAATATTCTTTAAAAGTTTTTACCTTATATAAATAAATCATATATAAGGTTTTAAGCGATTATTTATTTTATTGAGGATTTTAAATCATGCTATTAACAGAAGAACAAAAGAAAGCTTGGGGTGCAGTTCAGGAAGCTGAGATTCCATCTTCTCTAGCTATGTCAAAAACAGACGTTGTTTCCGTAATGTTGGAAAACCAAGCTAAATGGTTGAAAGACAATCTTGACGCTAAAATTGAAATTTCGGAAGCTGCTGATCCATCAAATACTGCAGTTGGTGTAACAGGTGGTAATTCTCCACTAGCTACATGGTCACCAATTCTTATGAATATGGCTCGTCGCGCTGCTCCTAATCTACTTGCATTTGATATCTTTGGTGTTCAGCCAATGCGCGCCCCAGATCAACAGATGTTTGCACTTCGCTCCCGCTATAATGCTCAGGGTGGTGATGAAGCGCTTGTTGAAGAGCCTAATTCAGCTCATGCAATGACAGGTACACAAGGTGGTGATACTTCAGGTTTTGCTGCTAACGCACTCGGTGCTGGTGTTCCAGCCGTTGGTACATCAGTTGGTACAATGTACACAACCGCAGAGCTTGAATTGTTGGGTACTGCAACAGCTGGTATTGCAGCTTGGAAAGAAATGAGTTTCTCAATTGAGAAGCAAACTGTTTCTGCGGAAGGTATGGGTCTCCGTTCTTCATGGACTCGAGAGATCGAGCAGGATTTGCGAGCAGTACATGGTTTGGACGCAGAGAAAATTCTGGGTGACATCATGGCTCAGGAAATGATTGCTGAACTTAACCAGTATCATATGCGTAAAATGGCTATCTCAGCTAAGATTGAAGACCAAGGTGTAACAACTGCTGGTATTATCGATATGGCTATTGATACAGATGGTCGTTGGATGGCAGAAAGGCATCGTACTCTTTTCTGGTTCATGGAATTGGCAGCTACTAAAATTGCTCGCGAAACACGTCGTGGTAAAGGCAACTTTGTGGTTACTTCTGCTAACATTGCTTCTGCAATGGCAATGGCTGGTATCCTTTCCGATCAGGGCTTTATGACTTCAGCGGGTATTACTGGTAAAACTGTTGATGAAACAGGTGCATTGTTTGTTGGTACCACTCCAACTGGCTTGAAAGTTTATGTTGATCCGTTCGCATCTACTGACTACTGGGTTGTTGGTTATAAAGGTGCAAGTGCAATGGACGCAGGTGCTTTCTACTGCCCATACGTTGCTTTGGAAATTTATGATGGCGTTGATAGTAACAGCTACCAGCCTTCTAAAGGTATGAAGCATCGTTCAGGTCTTGTTGCTAACCCATATGTTTCCCATGATCTTGTTGCTGGTGCACAAACTCCAAAAGCTGGTCTTGGTTTTGGGCAGAGCGAAAACTCGTATTTTCGTAAGGCCGTAATAAGAAATCTTGCCTAAAGCTAAGTTTCGGATCACTTGTCTTATAAGGCTTCTAGCGGTGTTTGGATATTTTATCTAACATCTATAAACAGTGATTAGGAACTTTACTTAACTTTAAAGGGTGGTGCAGAAATGCATCACCTTTTTTATTGTCTTGAATTTCTAATACTATAAGCCCTTCATACACCCCTTCTTTAAAAATTCATCTTACATGACATAAAATATTTCTTAAATATATTGTTGCAAACTTAGTTTAAGTTAAGTATAATACGTTATTAAATATAACTATAAGATAGATCTAAGGAATCGCGACAATGACAGATAAATTATTTACTGTATATAAAATAGATTTCCCAAACACTGGGAAATACTATATTGGTGTACACAAAGAAAAACCAAACGAAAACCTAACAAAATATATGGGCAGTGGTGGAACTCTTCTCAATGAAGAGAAAGAGAAAGATCCTAACTTCACCAAATCTATTCTTCATAGATTTGATAATGAAAAAGAGATGTTGGATAAAGAATATGAATTAGTTAACTTTCTAACTTTAACAGATCCATTATGTCTTAATAGTATGATTGGTGGTGCTCCATCACCTTTCAATAATAGAATGTCGCTAAGAGATAAACGAACAGGAAAAACTTTGTTTGTACCTAAAGACTTATATAAACAATATAAGGAAACTGGAAGGTATGAAGCAATTCGTGAAGGTAGACGCTCTGTTATACTAAAAGAAACTGGCGAACCTATAACAATTAACGTAGAAGATTTTGATGAAGATATTCATGAATCTACTTGTATTTTTAAAGAAAACATATATGCATTGGATTTAGACTCTGGAGGATATAAGTGGGTTACATTGGAAGAGTTTGATTCAAATCCAAATCTAAAGCATCATAAGTATGGAAAGAAGGAAACTCTAAAATTTTGCCAAAAGTGTCATGAAAAGCATAAATCATTAACGCCGAATAACTGTAGATGGCACAAAAAAGATTATACAGAAGATCAATTGTTGGAAGTTAGAAAACTTATCAAACACGTTAAAGAAAATAATTTAACATTGAAACATTATGAGAAACGTTTGGAAAAATGCTTTGAAGAAAATCCAAATGCTAAGTGGACGGATGCTATCCCAACAGAAGAAAGCATAAAAGAAGATAAGAAAGGTATATGTAAACATTGCGGCTTAGAATTTGCTCACTTAAAAAATCATGAAAAGAATTGCTTTGCTTTAAAAATTAAAAATGATGAAGAGTTGGATGATAAGTATATTCCTGTGTTTACAATATTGGTCAAAAATGAGATAGAGGTAAAAAATGGTTATAAAGGTTCTACCATTTCACATCTTCTTAGTAAATTCAAAACTAGAATTGTTCGATTTGGCGTTGATTTGACAGAAGAAAACGTTGTTGATGAAATGAAGAAAAGCTTTAAGGGTGGTAAAGGCCTAAAGCATATGAATCCAGCTAGAGAAAAACATACATGCACACATTGTGGTGTAAAGATGGGTGCACGTCACGAAATGGAATGTATGTTCAAAGAAGTTGGTAGAGAGCTTACTGATAAAGAGAAGTTGGAAATTAGCGATATACGAAAGTGGTGTAAAGAAACTGATAGACAACCAAACTTTTATCTTAGAAGACTTTTCAATAAGTTTAAGGAATCATCATCTTCTATTATTGTCAGTGATAATGAATTAACTTTTCAAAAATTTCTAGAAGAAAATGATTTAATCGATCATAAGATAAAGTTTCTTCCTACTTCTAGCTCATCACGCCAATCCACTGGAAAAAATAATGGTGAATGGGTTAAGAATCTTATAGAGGATGGCTATACATTAATACATGAACATCACTGGAATAATAGAAAAGAAGTGGTTGAAACAATTCTTTTATCAAAGTTCAATAAGCTAAAAACAAAAGCTATATATGCAAGGAAGACTAAAATAATTGAAGTTGATAAAAATAGTTATAGAGAGTTTTTGGATAAAAACCATATTGCAGGTAGCGGAGCTGGTGATCCGATAAGATATGGTTTGGTTTATGATGGAGAGCTTGTATCGGTAATGGGGTTTAAGAGCGTCCCTAAAGAAGATAAAACCGTATATAATCTAAATAGATTTGCTGTCAAAGATGATATTAGAGTTGTTGGAGGTGCTTCAAAATTATTTAAGTATTTCCTAAAAACAAATAACCCTAGAGTTATCATAACGTTTTCATTTGATGAGTGGTCAGATGGAGCGCTATATAAGGATATACTTAAGTTTGAATTTATTCATAGAGTAAAGCCTGATCATCTATACGTTAATAAGTACACTGGCGAAGATAGACATAAATTCAACTTTAGACATGGCACTCCATTAAAAAGAATACTTGGTGATAAGTACGATCCTTCATTATCTGAGTGGGAAAATATGAAGGATTCTGATTGGTATTCTATACCTACTGGCGGTCTAACTAAGTGGGAATATATCAATGATAACTATGAGAAAATAGATGATGATGCGACTCATGACATTTCATCTTTCTTAATTTAAAATAATCAGATATTATTTCACCAAAAGGGGTTGTTTTTCGCGGCCCCTTCTTCTATAATTAGTTTGTAGTTAGTTAAACAAAACAGCTTGAGGCTAAATCATTATGAACATCATCAAACACATCATCTCACACGTAGAGTCTAAGTTATTAGAATCCAAAACACCCTATAAATTTTACAAATCATATGAACGCTGCGAAAAAGCTATATCTGAAATGGCTGATGAATGCGCTCGCCACTTTGAATTATCTCCCAACGCAAATGAACAAGCTCAGTACGTTGTCGTTTACATAGAAAAAATAGATCGATATGTTGGAGCAATCAACATGTCTGAACTTTTTAATCGTCATACTTCAGGTGGCGGATATTTGCCGCTTGTTGCTGAACGTGGACATGTTACATTTTAACCAATAGGGGATATTCTATGGCACACTTTCCAAATTTCAGTTTACGCGAAATCAAAAATAAAACAGTTGAAGAAATTTTTCAAAAATATGAGGAGTCTATTAAGAAGGCTCCAAATTCAAGAAAAGGGAGCTGGCGATTGAAGCAGTGGAATAATGCAGTATCTGTATTAGTGGATGAGATACGGGAACGATCATCAAATTCCGAAAATAATGTTAAGTGCAGTATCTTATTTGAAAGGGGTGAAAACTTAGATCAAATATTTGAAGAGATAGAAAATCTAAGAGATGGCGAGAGTTTTTGCTTTAATGCATTTACAGAAGGGAATGATAGTGTTCAATACAAATTCTACAAATGCAATAGCATGTATCTGCTATTTGAAGTTTCGCAGATTTACGGAGATGAAAAGTATGAAGGAACATATTTTAAAAACCAGCTAAGTGATTTCCTAGCGAGAATTATCCAAAAATGAAACTATAGTTTACATTTTCGCTTAAAATTGAAACTATAAGCTTAAAAATCAGGAAGAGATAAACGTCATGAACACAACAACAGATACTACAAAGTTAGTACGAAAATTGAAAACGTATGAAGTAACTATCACAGACGATACTGATAGCATCACAATAATACAAAAAGCTGAAAGCAAGATATGTGCGTTATGTGAAGTCACCAAAACCTTCTGCATAGACGAACGTGACACAGTAGTTGTGATCAAAGAGATTGAGTAAGAGTTATTACAAGCACAATCATCAAAGTCATTAAAATTCTCACACTATATAAATACTACAATCGACCAAATATAAGAATATACATAATAAACACTAACGAGAGAGAATTTTAATGACAACTTTTAAAGACTTCCAAAGACTACTTAACATAGCAGATACCAAAATAAAAAAATTCAACCTTCACAGCAATGAAGAGATAACTAAGCAATACAACAATCTAATCAAAATTACCGAAAGCTAGATACAAAGACATACATTTCAAAAAAGTGAACAAGCTATTAGTGATAATTCTAGATAGTACAGAAGATTTCAACTTTGCAAGCAAAATGGCCCATCAAAACAGATTTAGTCTAAGAAAATCTTAACAAAAAAACAGTTGACAACGCATAATCATATACCTTATAATCTCAAGTTGATTAAAAATTGGTCAAGTCATAAGACGTTAAAACACAAACACAAAATATATCAATGTCATCAGCGTTTACCTGATTTCTTAGAGCCTTTAAGGATTAAAAGCTTTAAGAGACTATCTGATCGACATTGAAGAGGATTAGACACTTACAGATAGTGCATTAGATGAAAGGTGAAGCTGATAGTGTAACCGATTAGTCAATTATGAAAAAGAAGATGTTTAGTTAACAACCACCTTTCTAAGTGGTGTAAAGCTCTAGTACTAAGAGACTATCTTTGCATTGAGCAGCTTGGAATTAGTTTTCAGTTAAGACATTAAACGTATAACTGAAATGGTGACTGTAACGTTCGTGCCATAAGTTGAGCCGGAAGTTAGCATATACTAGGAAAGTGAAATAATAGGCGTTTTTAACCATGTTTCCCTAAGTAAGTATTGATAGTGGTGTATCGAGAAAGCTAAAAGCAAAACTATCTTAAACTAGGTATTGCAATCAACCTAATCATAACAATCTAACCCAAGAGAATTATGATTGAAGCGTTACTAAAAAAGCGTGTGCTCTGACAACCTCTGTCAACACATGACGGCGATTTGAAACGGATAGCTCATAACCCATTGTATAGGAACCTGTGATAGCTGAGTTGTTTAGTATCTTAGAACTAAACTTAACCACTTATACAATGTCTAGCAGAGCTTTTAGGTGCTAGAGGATTCATTCCTGCTCTCAGGTGTGTCTAGTTATTAAAGAATATGCTTCATTATGAAATGTGATAAACCATAGAATTTGTAAAGGTGTTTCGTTGCACTGATTAAAGATTGAGTTTGTGGGAACAAGCGATATATCAACTGAATATTATGAATAGCAAATTTGACCAAATTGATGGTGTTTTCTGTAAGTTTATGATCAAAATAAGCTTATTTTAATTAGATAAGGGAATGGTGTAGATAGACTACAAAAGATTAGAATTTGTATTCGTTGGTGCTTCGCTAGGCACTAGCTTATTGAAATTAACAAAGAGATAAAGTACACACCGCATTAGAGCAAACATTAGATAGTGTACTAATTGATTTTTCTTATATCTTATTCATTGTATATGAACTTATATGTTCTTCAATGAGAGTTAAACAATTCATATGATATGAATGAGCGTTAGCCAAGATACAAGAAATACAAAATCAAGATGCTTTGTTAATTTCAATAAGCCGGATATAAAGGGGGAAGTTATATCTAAAATAAAGTAAATACACTACTAAGAGACAGGTTAATAACTTCTCAAAACGCACATAAGATTCAACTCAATCAACACATCTGCGCACAAAACCCCACACTCACGCAACACCTCATCCCATTCATCATCTCCTTTTACTCGAACAAATTAATACTTGACAAATACAGAACCTATAGTAAACTAACAAACAAAAAGACATCACTCTATATAACAAAACAATATAAGCTTATGATAAAAAGTTATTGATTATGAAATAAAGAAGCCGTATACTTAAGTTAAGAAGTCAAAAGAACTCGTTGAGGAAATATCATGGAATATGCAGCAGGAACAGTAGTCGTCTTCCCTTCACCAGTTAAGCCGAATACTGTAGATGATATTCGAAACTATCTAGCTAAGCTAAGTAAGGATGATATAGATAAAATTGAAGTAAGTGTTCACCTTTCTAACAAGTATGATGCTGATAAACAATATGTTCCTAGTGAAATAGGCAATTTCAAAGAAAACGACGGATCAACGTGTATTGGGAAGATGTCAACAACACGTTTAAAATACGGCTTTGTACTGCGTTTTATAGAGCGATATTCATACCTATGCTTAGTAGAATTTGCAGCCAAGACACTTGATGAGTTTATGGAGGAAATTGACCTCAATAACATTAAAGGAACCATTTCTTTCCATTTCGTGAATAGATTTGATAAGAGTGATGTTAATGTCTTTAGACTCGTTAAGTGATACCATACATATAACTTTAAAGGGTGAATTATGATGAAGGAAAAGATTACAGAAAATGAAATGAAATACTATAAGCTAATGATTAGATTGCATCTTATCTTATCCAATACGAATTATCGAGTCGTCGAATATTCAATTATGGCTACCAAAAGCGAATTTCTTATCAAAGTTGTACGAAATTTTGATAATGTCATTAGAAAATTTGAGTTTGATATTGCACCGCATCGTCAACTTCAGACTGATGTAAAAACTCATCGTAGTAAAATATCGTTAGAAGCTACTTCGTACTATGAAAGAAGGCAGGAAAGAGAGATTGATAGATGTTTGAAATCAATCACAAATTATGCGGTATCAGGACAAAAATTGCCGTTCAAGACTAATGATCAAGGCAAAAGAGTGTACATTTGCTCTAAATGATAATATTTTGTCTATTGTAGAGGTTTAGTGAATGAAGATTTTGATGTCACTATTAATCACGTCGATTTTGATAGGATGTGGTTATGAAGAGAAAGAAACTGGTACTGACGTTAAAGAATTGGATGAATTTATCAAATTGTGTAGCAACAATGATGAAGGTACTATGTTTGTTCATAGCTATACCGATATAGAAACATCAAAGTCTTGGATCATAACGTGTGGTACTAAGTAAACGATATACCATCGAATGATGATATTGTTGTGGATAGAATGGTATAGTGTGTATCATTCTGTCTTTGCATATATACATAAAAGGAGAATAATAAATTGAAAAATAATACATCAATTGGTGTTGTTGGAGATTTGCACGTTGGGGCAAGAGGTGGCTCTGATATATTCCGTCAACACATTAAACAAGTGCTATTTGATACGATAAAGAACTTTTCAGATAACGGCGTAACTTATGTTCTGTTTCTCGGAGATTTCTTTGACGTAAGACGTGCAACGTATAACAAAGACATTCATTGGATCGTCAATGAATTTATTCCATTTGTTGAATCGCTTAACATAAAAATCATCATCTTAGCTGGCAACCACGATATTGCTTTAAAAGAGTCAACAGAAATCACATCACTTGATTTGTTTGCTCAATCTGATAGCTTTATCATCGTTAAACAGCCTACGCGATTGAATGTTCTTAATATTGAAATTGACGTATATCCTTGGATATGTGGAGACACAGCAGAATCAGCTGAGAAGCTTGTTAATAGTAAGCCTGATAACGTTGAATATGCATTTGGTCACTTCGAGTTTGCTGGTGCTAAGATGTATAAATTTAGTGAAGCAGAAGAGGGACATGATGCATCAATCTTCAAAGCTTATAAAGAAGTATTTACTGGTCATTTCCATCATGCGAGTGATTACGGTAACGTTTCTTACTTAGGCTCGTTGCTATACCTTAACTGGTCAGATTTCTTAGACTATGATGATGATAATAGAGGATCATATATTCTCAACTTACAAACAGGCGACAAAGAATTTTTCGTAAATGATCAATGTTTGTTCATTGAAGAGAGTTATGATGATAGTGACAATAACGATCCAACAAAACAGGATTGGTCACACCTAACGGATAAGTTTGTTAAAGTATACGTTAAGAGCAAAGAGCGTCCACGTATATTCAATAAGTTTATTCAACAGTTGAAAGAAATTCCTATGCTTTCTTTATCCATAATCGATGAAACATTGGATGATGAAAGTGAAGATAAAGTAACTGTCGTTATAACAGAAGCAGAGTTGTCAATTGATACGTCAGGTGCAATGAAGAAATATGTTGAATCTGCTCAATATGAAAACGAAAAGGATCTTGTTTTGTACTTAGATGAAAAGTACACTACAGCGATTAATGAACAGATTAACATGTAAGGAGGCATTCAATGAGTTTAGTATTTTCAAAGGTTGTTGCACAGAACTTCCGATCTATCGGTAATTCCCCGATTGAATTTAATTTTGATACAAGCGGCAAAACAACGATGATTGCATCACTTGATAATGGTGCAGGAAAATCGACATTGTGCCGTGGTGTATTAGAATATGTGTTGTTTAACAAATACCCAGACAAAAAAGTAACGCTACCATCTCTTGTTAACTCCATTAACAAAAAGGATATGGTTGGCGAGGTGCATTTTACAAAATTTGGTGTTAAGTATGTCGTTAAGCGAGGTGCAAAACCTTCTTTATTAGAAGTATGGAAAAATGATAAGTTAGTTCCTCAAGAAGCAGCAAACAACGATTATAATGCATATATCGAGCAAATCATTGGAATGGATATAGCTACCTTCCGTTTTGTTGTGTCGATGGGCAAAGAAACTTATAAGCCTTTTATAGAACTTTCGCAGCCAGAAAGACGTTCGTTCATAGATCAATTATTTGATTTAACGTTCATACCGTCAATGGTTGATGATATTAAAAAGGATATCCAAAGTAATAAAAGAGATATTGCTGGTAAAGAAAATGATATAGCATTGCTTGGACGCGACGTATCTAATTATGAAGATAGAATCCAAAGTGCTAATGATTCTGTCGAACGGCAACGTAAGATGGATGAAGATATTTTCAATCGATCTATGAATCAATGGCAAACATCTATCAATAGAGAGAAGCAATCTATTGAAGATATCAAAAGTAAAATTTTAAGCATTCGCTCAAGCGTTGATGAATCTAAGCAAAAAGTTGATGAGTGCACAGAAAAACTTGAAAAGGCGGACAGTGCAGTTAAGTCTAAGAAAATGAAATTTAATCAACTATCATCCTCAATAAAAAGAGTTTATGGTGAAGATCAACCTATCAAAGATTATCTTGGTGAAGAGCAACGAGAGCAACGAGCTATTATTCAAGAAAAGCGGAATAAAGCCAAGTTTGTGCAAACTCAATTAGATAAGTTATTAGGTCTTGGTTGTGATAGTGAGTGCCCAACATGCTCTCAACACATTTCTAAAGAATATATCGACAAAGCATCACACCCTTTGTATATGGAGATTGATCAACTCGGATCAGAAGAGGAGATTGCAGTTGATAAGTTGAAAAAAATCGAAAATACACAATCAATCTATGCTGATAAAATTAATGAATTAAATGAAGCTCGCGAACAGATTGTTAAGTATGAAGATGTTGTTGAAAAGTTGAAATCTGTAATAGATAGAGAGCAAGCTATTGTTGATAATGCCGAACATCGTATTGATGATTTAAAAGCAACTGGCAAAACACACATAGCTAAAATTTCTGAACTAAATGAAAATAAACCTGAGATGCGGCATAGTGATATTGCTTCCGATAATGTGAGTGAATTAGAGCTTAAATTAGATGAAATACGTCAACAAATCAAAGAAAAAGAAGATGAATTGGATCTATTGTATATTGAGAATAAAAAGTTCTGTGATGCATTGGATGTCTTATCTGAATCTGGATTTAAAGCAGATATCATCGATAAGTATATTCCATTCATCAATGATGAAGTCAACAAAGCTTTACTTGAAATGAACTTACTACTAGACTTTACTATGGATAATGAGTTATCGATTGACATCAAAAATCCAATTAGAAAAGGTCAGAGTGTTTATAACTTATCAACAGGTCAACGAGCGAAAGTTGATTTAGCCATCATGCTTGCATTTCGAAAAATTGCTTCTATGAAAGCAAGTTTAGATTGCAACATTTTGATTGCTGATGAATTGTTAGAAAACCTATCAGAAACAGGTATTGAGCAGTTCATCAGAATGTGGAAACAACGCAACACTAACAATATTAATTTGTTTGTTGTTACACAGCGTAAACAGGAATTTGAAGAGCTATTCGATCAAAGTGTAGTTTACAAATTAGTTAATGATTTTACAGAAGTAGAAGACGGAGAATAAAATAATGATGGTTAAGAATCCTAAAGTAGTGTTAAATCTAAATGCAATCCAAAATAACCCCATCTTAATGAAGATTATGGAAGAACAGGGTGACGTTGTAGATGTAACCACTCAAGAGCCGGAAGAGTTGGGTGAGGAAGGATTGTATTATACGACAACAAGCGAATGCATCTATCCTAATCTGTTGATTCCGGTTGAAGCTATTGTATCGTAAAAATGACAAATAAACCTTTACTATTTGACTGAAAGCTATTAATATAAAGCTATATTGATAAACAACAGAGCAAATGAGAGTTAGATTGGATGGAATATTTAGTTGAACTTGTACGAGAAGCTTTAAAAACTGGAGATTGTTTTAAAGTTGATGAATACATTAATCAATTTAACTCTCAAGAGAACAATTCGCGTCGCATAATTATAAGAATGTGTTATGATGACGATATAGAGAAAGGGATATACGATAAACCTAAATTAGTTGATTTTTTCTTAAAATCTAATGCTAATCCAAAGCAGCACCCTATCCCTCCTGATTGCTTATGGTATTTGGGGGATGGAAAATCGATTTTATATTCAGATTTGGATTTATGCGAGTTTAACACTCGTTTTGGGTTTTCTTCGATGTCGCAATTGAAAAATTGGTTTGACGATTTGGTTGCCGGAGTTTATGCAATTAGAGAAGGTCTATATATCAAAAGTTATCTAGACATTTCTCTTGCTTTGCTAGAAGTTGAAAATGTTGATAATAAATCGATCAAGTATTCTGAAAGTCAATGTATTTTCAAGATTACTGATGCTAAAAATATTTCGTACATTAACTTAACAAAATCTATAGAAGACTTCTGTTAAATTTGTTAGTATTGTATAATCATTGAAGGATAATGATATATGATTGATAAAAGTTATTTGCTTCATATAGTGATAGACAAGGATAAAGGGCACGTTGCTCGTGATCATGAAGATTCTGTAATTTTTTGGAAAAGCCATATCAAACAAAAAACGACAAATATCTCAATCGGTTAGAGAGATGTTATTGACATCGTTACTAACATTGATAAAAGATGGTTATTTCAAAGATGTTAGATATACTGTCTATGAAAGTAATGGTGCTCATGTTACAATATACAGAGATGGTGTGATTGATCCACTATCTCATGAAAGAATAAAAGAATATTTCAATACATCAAATTAGGATAATATAATATGAAACAGGTTGCAATTTTTGAAGATGGAAAGATATCACGTGGCGTTAAGGCTACTCTAATCAAACGAGGGAATAAGCGTGTTCTTATTGAATATGAGTATTATGACGACTACTTGAAGAAAAACGTTGTTCGTCAACATTGGTTTAAATTGTATATCCCTAAGTGGACTAGCAATAAGAAGCAGTATAAGCATAATAACAAACGTAACATAGCTAGCTACATTCACGAAAATCCACATACGCTTAATTGTATGTTCTATAGCGATTATCGCCAGTCATATGAGTTTAAGGTATTATTGATCGAGAATTCTGGTGTGGATTTCTACAGATCACTATATGAGAGTGAGTGAGGTTTGATTTCAAATGAACGATGTATATCACGTTGGTGACCTACACCTATTCACTAGAAATATATGCAATTTTAGAAGACAATTCTCTAGCATGGAAGAACATGATGATTATGTGATCAATTGCATAGAGAGTTGTGTTACAAAAAGCGATACTCTATACTTACACGGTGATATATTCCCTAACATGGAATCTGTCATTAAGTATTTGCCTCGATTGCTTGCATGTACTAATAAAATTGTGCTGATTCCAGGAAATCATGATTTTGAGCGTTGCACCATATTAGAACGCAAACAAGCGTTAACTATGTTGTTAGTTTCTGGTGTGGATGTTAGGGGATTTATGAAAGGCAAGCGTAACGTACTGCTATCACATGAACCTATTCATATTGATGAAATGAGAAAAAGTGATTTCAATATTCATGCTCATATGCACGAAAACTTTATTGTTAGTGATGGAAATAAAAATAATGAAAGTTCTAGATATTTTTGTTGCAGTATAGATAACAGCAATATAAACTATAACCTAAAAACACGTAAACAAATTGATGAAATAATGGCAAAAAGGAGATAAGTGAATGAAAAAGAAGTTTAAAATCTTAGGATATTCTATCGGAATTGTGATTGGTTTTTTAATAACATCATCTTTAGTTACGCTGCATTCACATCTAACGAAAGATGTGTATACAGCAGTGTTAGAAGAGAAGTTACATGCTGAAAAGGATCGATTAGTTATTTCCGTTGTACCTCAAACTGAATGGCATTCAGATAAAACAAAATCTAGGTCAATTGAAGTGCGAGACAATTCATTTCTTAATACACTATATTGGGTGAATGATAATGATCGGGCTAAAGTTGCTGGAGTTCAACGGGGGGAATATGTTTGTATAACCGAGATTGATCATCGTTCACCATTCTTAAGTATGTTCCCTAACTTAATTTCGATTGAAAGTGGGTCATGTAAGTAACTTTCGATAAAATATAAACGATACAAATTTAAACAAAAAAATTGGAGATTTAACTTATGAAAAAAATATTAGTAGCAATCGCTATGTCTGTAGCAGCAGCTTTTTCTATTCCAGCTCTAGCTTCAAATGACATTCCTCTTGAAGATAAGAAGGTCATTGAAATTGGATTAGGTGCAGGAAACGAAGGATTCACTTATGATAGAGCTATGAAGCGAGTTGCTTCTCATGTAAACGGCCTATATCGCAGTGATTCTCGTAAAGATCGACGATCAAAATACGTTTACGACGCTTTCGTAGAAAACTACAATGGTTCATCAAAGATCATAGAAGCGTTTGAGAATAAAGAAATTGATGCAGGTGTTGCTCAAATTGAAGCATTCATATTATCAAATCCGACACGCGAATTCACATTGGTTCCTGGGCCAACAGAATATACGTGGTGGCTATATAATCGTGAACATGATAGAGATGATTTCGGTGATATCAAATCAGATGAAAGTATCGTCGTCGTCAAAGATTCTGGAACTATGTTAACTATTGAGAATTGGGCAAAATCTGATTCTGGATATAAAAAGTTCACTAAAGATGGTAAGAATGTCGTTTATGCTCGTAACCCAAATGAAGGCTTGAGAATCGCAGCAAATGGTGAGACAATGAATCACGACAACAAAATTGTAGGAATGCTTATTGTTGCAGGTTCATTGAGTAATGACGTTCTAAAGTATGCAGATAAGCTTGCTATTGGTGAAGCGGTTGATAATCAATTCAATAACTTTGAATATCGAAATAAGCCAGTATACAAGTTCGTTGATATTAAGCTATCCGGTACACGATTACATTCTTTGATTGGTGATCACAAAGAGGTAGAGGTAATCGAACTTAAAAGCTATGGCTTTATTGCAACTGATTTGAGTGATAGCAAAGTTACCAGTGAATTGGTTGATATTGTTGCAGATAAGCTTTACTCAGCAAAGTAACATCATCTGAAAATGGGGTTGCATTAAATGCAGCCTCAACTTCTCATTCAGATAAAGATGAAGTTAAAAGAGAAGATAAAGATTTGTCAATAGGTTCGGGTATTGCTATTGGTAGCGCAGCTATAGCAGCATCAATTATCGCTAAAGAACTTATTGAAAACAATAATAATACAGAAGTTAATAAACATAGGTTAGAATTACAAAGTAGAGAAAAACACAAATCGAAGATAACCAAAAAGAAAAATAATACTTATGTCAAAAAACCTAAAAAGAAGAAAAATACTTCTGTCAAAAAACCTAAAAAGAAGCGTTAAGGAGAGATATATGACACAAGAAAACAAACAGCACCGTATCATGAACACTTTCATCGTTCCTGAATCAGTTGAACGTCAACGAAGTGATGAAACTCACGAGGAATATCATGAACGTATTGTTAGAACGTTAGATGTTAACGTTAATATCCTAGAGGGATCAACAGATGATAGCCCTAGAATTATGGTCGTTTCTACACCAACACCATATGCTGATATTAATGAAGTGAATCCTGAAATGGGTGCACACTTAGGGCTACACTTAGCTAAAACGAATCCAGAGATGTTTGGATATCTAGAAGCTCAAGCTAATGCCGCGCTGAATTACTTCGCTGCCCAAAAAGAAAACGCTAAAATGAATGATCAAGAGCAGGATGACTCAGCAGGGATTATTCTACCAAATGATGGGAAGATCATAGTATGAGCAATGTTATCAAATCCATTAAATGTAAAGATGCTACCGATGCTGTATTAAAAACAGGATTGATTCTAAAAGGGGCTTATCAATCAGTTAAAGACGGTACTTTTGATCGTTGTAATATGTCTATGATGCAACAATGTGAAGAGATTTCTAAAGCGCTATTAAGTCATAAAAGAGCTTTGGAATTGCATAAAGAGGATAAATGAATTGAATTTGCATAGAACAGATAAATTGTATATGGACTTTGCTATTAGAATTAGTAAAGAGTCATACGCAACCAGAAAACAAGTTGGTGCTGTTGTAGTGACTGAAAATTCTGGAATGTTTACTGGATTCAATGGAACACCTAGCGGTATGCAGAATGTTTGTGAATGCCCAGAAAGTGGATTGACAACAGATAGAGTTATTCACGCTGAAATGAATTGTTTTATGAAAATGCTTAGAGAAGGTGTTTCAGCTAAAGGATCGACTGTATACGTTACATTATCGCCATGTGAAGGTTGTCTCTCTAAGTTGTATCAAGCTGGGGTATCTAGAGTGGTATATTTAGATGAATACAAAGAATCTGATCACTTAGAAGATTATAGGAAATTGGGTATGGTTATTCAGAAATTTGACCAACTCATATATCCTGCTTAAAAAGGAGAATAAGTTTATGTTAGATAATTTACGTAAAGAAATGAAAGACATTGCTGTTAAAGCTAAAAAAGAGTTAACTGAAGTTAGTGAAAAGACTAACGAGGCTCTATCTGAACTCAAGCGGATTAAACTTCGTAATGATTTAGATGATATGAATAATGATGAGTTTGACCGATATGTTGAAAAACGCATCGAGGAACTAGGTCTTGATGCGTTGCGTGTAAGTAAAGAGCAGATTGATTCATACGTTAATCAGTTAACTTACGATTTCACGAAACTTGCTCAAAATCATATGATTTGTATCGCACGTCTAGGGACGTTTAATGTCGGTCAAGGTGATAGTCAAACTATATCACCCGATAACTTCAATGCAGATCTTGCTCGCGAGATGTCAATGAAGAAAGCTCGTGAAGATGCTATTAACAATCTATGGAAAATGGAAGGCTATCGAACATATATGAATCAAATCTTTACAGAAAAAGGTTGATCATATAATACAGTCTGGAGCTATTCCATCATCACTTGGGACATCATGATTACATGGTGTTCCAACCAACACATCCTCAACAACAAAATTGCATGTAAATTTCACAACTGGATTTTGTTCGTCATCATAACCATATTCTAACGATCCCAATGTTTCTAATTTAACGCCAGTATATGTTAGTGTTACACCCTGTGTATTCAATGCGTTGCTTAGAATGAATATTGTGCAATCGCTCTCTCTACTTCTACCGATATCACCAGGAAGTGAAAACATACCTTTTTTGTCTTTACCGCTAGCTAACACTTTCTGCCACTCTAACATAGTTATCCAATTTGATAAGTCTTCATCTGCAATGAATGTTATTGTCAATGGTCCGAACGTTAGCACAGATCCTGCATCCAATACCTTTCTATCACCTGCTGTAAAATCATTAAATGCGATAGTCGATTCTGGAAGCGAATAACTAACAGCTTTATACATGATATCTTTCAATCGTGTGAAATTAACAACAGCATTCTGTCTTCTAGCATTATTAATATTTTGCTTAATATCTTCATTTGACATTTGTTGTAACTCCGTTTATGCTCTTAAATATTATTATTTATAACGGGGAATGAAAAATTGTGGAATGTGAAGAATAATCAGAAACAAGTTAATGTGACTAACGTTGATCTAGCATTCAATCAAATAAAGAAGATATCGAATTTCATTGTATTTGATATGTTAGATGAAACTAAATATGTAAGTGAAACTAATTATCAAATATACGAGCATTTTGAAGATAGCTTCACAGTCATTGAACAAGATGGATTGTTTATAAAGCTTGTTAGGAAAACAGTTCCTGGTAATAGTAGGGAAGTAACTGATCCTATATGCTGTGAGATTCATGTTAGTGATAGCAACATTACACCTTGGATGAGCGATAACCACTTAGTTATGTATTGGATTTCACAGTGTACATACACTAAGACAAAAGAAGGTGTTGTTAGAGAGAGAATTATTAATGATTTGACGGTTCCTAAAAAGTGCAAGCTTAGTGATGATCAAATAATAGCCAAAGTTCTGGACCCTACTGTTCATAAGATAGAGGAGATGAAATATGAAGAAAAAACTGTAACTTCGAAAAAACAAACTCTATATGAGAAAATATTAATCAAATTGATAGGATGGTTATACCAATGAAAAAATTAATGATGGGATTAATCGCGTTAATTCCTTTAATAAGCGGGTGCTCTTTTTTAAATCCACCAGATTCATTCTACTATGCACAGGAAGAGGTGGTTAAAGCTAAAGCTAAAGCTGCTGAAACTCTGCTGGTTGACATGAAAGGATTTTCTTGCGTCTCACAAGATCCAAATGATTGTCATCTAAAGATTGCGAATCCTAATGCACTAGATAAAGTTGAGAGTGTTGTTCAGGGTGAAGGTGCATCAAGTGCAATTAAGAGCATTTCTAGAGATGCAGCAGGATTGTTGAAATTCGGTGTAGGTGGATATGCAGCGTCCAAGATATTAGATAAGGCAATGGATGGTGCAGGTTCCATTCAAGCTGGTGATGGTGCAACTATTATCAATAGAAGCTCTGGATCAAACACATCTTTGGATAATTCACAATTTAGTGATAGCTCAAACAACAGCGATAATTCAAACAATTCAGATAACAGCGACAATTCAAACAATTCAGATAACAGCGACAATTCAAACAATTCAGATAACAGCGACAATAGCTCGAAAGATCCTTCTTTCACTCCTTAATATATATATCCATATATGGACAAAAATAATTTCTGTTTTTGTCCATTCTCTCTTGATTTATCAAATCAATTTCTATAATATATACAATATATCAACAAAGACAAGAAAGAGACAATATTATGCAAAAGGCAACTTTAGTAACAATTAACGAATTCGGCTTTCCTGTTTCTCGTTTGATTAACTTAGTTAGCATTGAACGTTCTAAATATGCACAGTATAACTCTGCCGTTAAGATTACCTATAAGCTTAAGGGAAAACGCAAAGCTATTAGAATGGTCAAAACATCTGGTTTTGTCATCATTCTAAAAGGATGGATTGAAGATGTTGATCTTAAGAAAAAGGGCGAGATGCTATCATTCGATGAATTAACCTCAACCTCAATTATTAATGAATTGAAGGATAGAGATGATATTCTATGGAGTGAGCTAGACATTAACGCATACCCAACCTGTAACGCATTTGCCGCAATGGAGTTTTGATATGAAGATGCTTAAAAAACTAATTTACAACTTCAAGCTGTTATTTGACATTGGCGATAACAACTACACAGTAGAAAGCGAAAAATTGAAATTGTTAACAGTTGAGAAATTGACAGATATTTTTCGTAAAGATGGTGTTTATGTCAGGAAATTTAAACCAAATGATAATGATAATATTGTTGCATATGAAGCAAACTTGTGTAGAATGGTGAGAAACGATTTTAGAATTGACACAGAAACACTCTATACTATAGTCGTTATAGCTGAAAATGGAGTAAGAAGATTATATCTATTTTTAGGTAACTCATTCTATGATAATGTTGAACTGCGCACAGAAAATAATTTAAAGCTTACTTGCGAGTTTCCATTGAATGTGGGTGATCTATCTTTCATTGGAGTTGAAAATCTTGTTATAGAATTTGAAAAATCTTCTAAAGTATTTTCTCGTTGTTTTGTTACGAATGTGATTGATGATATTAAAACTAAAAAATCTAATCACGATTTGTACAAAAAATGTAAAAAAGCTTCTAAACTATCTACTATTAAACTCAATAAGGTGAAGTAACATGATTAGTGTATATGTTGAAAATGTTATCGTAAAGACCATTGAAATGTTCATTGAGCACAATCTTAGCTCTATCAATTCTAAAGCACAAATTCGATTCTTTGAATCTAACTTAGATAAATGGTTTTCAGAGTCTCATGATAAAAAAGAGTTTATGTTTAGCTTGAGAGCGTTGATTACTGAAAAGTTTGGTGTTATCATCGATAAAGACAATGTAGATGGTCGCGTTATGCAAACTCTACAATATAAAGACAATGATCTAATCTACGGTGTTGATCTAATTGAATGCATCTCTTTATGGATGCATGATTTACAAAAGGAGAAGAAAACGAATGACTAATTCAGTCGAGTCTCGGTGGGTTAAGCTTACCGAACGAGAGAAAGTACTTAAGCGCCCAGCGCGATATATCGGTTCAGTTCTACAAGATACGTTCGGTGTATATGTTATTGAAAGTGGAAAATTGGTGCTCCAAGATTTAACGTTCACTCCTGCTTTCATTAAGCTATTTGATGAAATTTTAACTAACTCTTCAGACCACTCTCGTACACCAGATGGTGCACATATGAAAGAGATTAGAGTAAGCGTCGATAAAGTTACTGGCGAAATTTCAGTGTATGATGATGGGGGTATTCCTGTTGTTATTCATAAAGTTGAGAATTGCTACCTACCCCACATGCTATTTTATGAGCTACATTCTGGTGATTCATTCAACGATGAAGCTGAATATAAAAATAGAGGTACTGGGCAAAATGGTGAAGGTGCAAGTCTCGTAACTCTATTATCTAAGAAATTTACTGTCGATACATGTGATGGCAAAAAGCGTTATCAGCGAACTTATACAGATAACTCAACAGCAATGAGTGATGAGGTTGTTACAGATGATTCCAATAATGGAACCACAATTACATACCTTGCTGACTTTGACCGCTTGAATATGAAAGGTATCGACGACAATACATTCAAAATCTTAGAACGTAGGGTTTATGATATTGCAGCTTGTTGTCCTAATTTAAACGTATACTTCAATGATGAATTGATTAACTTAAATTCGTTTGAAGATTATGTAAAAATGCTAGGTAAGCAATATTCATATTCAGAGAGTGATGATTGGAAAATTGCAATTCTGAAAACAGATATTGATGATTTTGATTTTAGCTTAACTTTGACAAACTGTACTAACAATTTCAAAGGCGGTACTAATGTTGAGTACGTTATCTCTAAAATTATCGGAAGCGTTCGTAACCATATTTTGGAAGAAACAGGGCAAGATTTTAAACCAGCTGTCATAAAACAACATTTACAGTTGATGATGGAATCAAACGTTGATAAACCCCGATACAATTCCCAAACAAAAGAAGAGTTGATTAATGCTCCTATAACGTATGGTACAACGTGGAATCCAAGTGATGAATTTATCGACAACATCTTGAAATCTGAAGCAGTTGAAACTCTCATCGAATTAGCAAGAGCTAAACAATTTGCAGAGGAAGAGCGAGAAGCTAAAGCGCTAGAAAAACAGCTAAAGAAAGATGATCCAAGACGTATTGAAGGATTTAGTGATGCTAACTCACGTAAGCGTGAAGATTGCACTCTATTTTTGACGGAAGGTAAATCGGCAGCAAAACCAATGGCAGCTGCGGCAGATCGAAATTTACAAGGATTTTATCCATTGCGTGGACGTGTGATCAATGTTCGTAAGAATAGTAAACGTAAGGTTATGGCTAACAAAGAGTTTCAGCAAATTTGTGTAATTTCTGGAGCATCTGTACGTGCTGATATTGAACCTACCTTTGAGAATGGATTGCGGTTTGGTCGTTTCGTGTTTGCAACTGATGCTGATCAATTCGGTGCTTCTATTTCTGGTCTTTTGGTTAACTTGTTCCATAAATTCTGGCCTAAGTTACTTGAAGATGGGCGATTGTACATTTTAAGAACACCGATTTATATTGCTCGAAAGGGTACAGGTAAAAGTGAAAAACTTGAAGAGTTCTTCACAGATGATGAATTCAAAGCTTGGGATGCAAATCGTCCATCTGGGTCATGGAAAGTATCACGATTAAAAGGTCTAGGTGGTAACCAAACAGAAGACTTTAAACGCTACTTAAGTGATGAAAAATATTTGATTCAACTTACCGTTGAAGATGTTGAAGATTATTTTGCATTAGATGTTGCATTTAATGGCGGAAAAGATAAAAATGGCATGAACTATTCAGATTTACGTAAAGTTTGGTTAGTTGATAGTGGTAATAATAGCAATGATATTGACGATGAAGAGGATGATGTATGACAACAACACAACAATTGCGACTAAGAGATTTTATTAACGGACCTTTTAGAGAATTCAGTAACTACGACAATGAAATTAACATTCCTAGCATTAAAGATGGATTGAAAGACTCTCAACGTAAAGCTTTGTATGGCATGTATAAAGATGATAAACTAAAACGTGTTGCTCAACATGCTTCTCGTGCAAGTGAAGTTACTCACTATGCTCATGGTGCAGTGTCGTTAGAAGATGTAATTACTAACATGGGAGCAAGCTTTCCAAATTTCCCTAACAGCAATAACGTCAAGCTGTTAGATACACAAGGTCAATTTGGTAATATGTTAGAGCCATCTGGGGCAAGCTCTCGTTACATCTACTGTAAGCTTGGTGATAACTTCAATAAGATGTTCATTAAAGATGATATTGAAATCTGTACACTTAATGAAGTTGAGAGTGAGTCAACGGAGTGGTCATATCTAATTCCTACATTGCCGCTTATTTTACTTAACGGTACAACAGGTATTGGTACTGGGTATTCTACAAACTTGTTTTCTTATTCGCTGAAAGAAGTTAAAACAAAGATTGAAGAGTATTTGGAAAATGGATTCTTAGTTCCAAATCAAATGTTGCCAACATTTTCTACATTTGGTGGATACATTGAACGAAACGGAGCGCAAGTAACATTAACTGGCTTGTTGGAAAAAACTAATACAACGACCGTTACTATTAAAGAGCTGCCCCCAATGTATACAGAAGATAAGTATGAACAAGTACTTATCAAACTAAAGGATGCTAAGAAAATATCAGATTATAAAGCATACTCAACTGAAAATCAGTGGAAGTGGGAAGTTAAATTCAAGAAGGAAGAATTAGCGAAACTGACGCCAGAAAAACTTGTTGTATTGCTTAAGCTTTCACTAAAAGGTAGTGAGAATATTACACTCTGGGACACCAACGGAAAGATCAAACAGTATGACAGTCCGGAAGAAGTACTTATGGAATGGGTAGCATGGAAGCTTGAAATGAATGAAAAGCGTAGACAGCATCTATTGTCGAAGTTCAACATCGAATCTGGTGTTCTGAAGATGAAATCAGAATTCATTGATTGGTGGAACAATGCAGAAGAGCCTAGTAAGATGTCTAATGAACAAATATCAAAAGAGCTTACTTCTATTGGTATCGATCCTAGTAATCACGCTATGTTATTTGCAATGCGCATTTCATCGTTGACACAAGAGAAAATTGATGAAATGCAGCAAGAAATCAAAAAGAAACAAGCAGCGATTGAGTTCTACGCTAACACAAACGCTAGAGAAATGTTCAATTTAGATTTGGCTAGTATCAAGTCTCTTTGATAAACCCATCTAACCATAGCCCTATCTCCACAAACATTGGATATAGGGCTTTTCCAAATATTCCAGAATTCTCCCCATATCTATCAATCACTGTGAAAACGGTATAACCATCAATATTGTCAACTATGATGATTTGATTAACTTCACCTGTTGTTAGATCTACTGTAAACGTCTTGTAGTGTTGATTTTTGTTGTTAAATAGCTTAACAACAGATACGTTATCTTCCACATTCACATCCGTAACCAATCTTATATCATAATCTTCATTCATACATTGCAATAACGAAATAGGTATAGTAATATTATACCCTATCTTAATGAATGTTGGATCATTGTCTGAGTTGTTGCACAATTGATGCGCAACATCAATTGAACGCTCAACGATATACTGTGATCTGGAATCTCTGTTGACGTTAGCCACAGCGGATACTATAATTCCAAAACTGAAGCATAAAGCTAAGAAAGATCTTGAAAAATTGTTCATGTGAAATATCCTCTCATGAATAGTTAAAATATAGCTCTGATTATTTATTTAAGGAGTATCGATGATTAAAACAGTTATTAAAAATAATGGGCAAAAAGAAGACTTTATGCCTGAAAAACTAAACCGATTGGGTGAATGGGCAGCTAATAATAACGTTGAGTGGTAGAACTATAGTTCTACGCGCTTTACGAACACTTCCAGATGAAGCACATTCTATTGATATTCAATATGCTTTAATCAACCAATGCATTGCTATGGAAGATGAGAAGCATATGGAGATGGCTGGACGTATTCTAACCGGCATAATCTATAAAACAGTGTTTGGTGATTTCTACAAAAAACCTAAATTCTTCGATTACTATAACAGTATGGTAGAAAAAGGCCATTGGAACGAACTTCCTTACTCTAAAGAAGAGTTTGATTTTGTTGATAAAATTATTCAGCATAACAAAGACTTTACATACAACTACATAACATTGAATCAAATCACTAAAAAATATGCGATTAACAACAAAGAGACTGGCATATTCTTTGAAACTCCGCAGATCGTGTTCATGGGTATTGCTTTAGCATCTATGCAAAATCAACCTAAAGACCGTAGGATGCAAGATGTTGAAAAAGCATACACATATCTAAGTGACTTGAAGATGAACCTACCTACACCTTCAATGAATGCACTAAGAACATCTTTTGATAGATATGCTTCTTGTTGTGTTATTAGAGGTGGCGATACAGCAGATTCTATTCATGTCGCAACATCTGCTGCTTATGATATGACAACAGATCAAGCTGGTATAGGTGGAGCGCTATTTACACGTTCTGCTGGAGAAGGTGTAAAAGGCAACAAAATTGTTCATCAAGGGAAGCTTCCTTACTATCGACATTTCTCTACGGCAGTTAAAGCTAATAAACAACATTCTCGCGGTGGATCAGCTACAATGTACTATACAGTCTTAGATCCAGAGATTGAGACGTTGCTGAAACTTAAGGATATTAGAACTCCAGATGAAAAGCGTATTCAGTTCATGGACTATGGAGTTTGTATTCCCCCCTTGTTGATCGAGAAGGTTAAAAAGAATGATGTTTGGATGTTAGTGTCATATAAAGACGCTAGAGAGTTATGGGACTCCCTTTATACTGGTGATGAACAGCAGTTTAATAATCTGTATGATCAAGTTGCCGCTGATGCTAGTATTCCAAAAACGTTCATCAATGCTAGATCATTAGCTATTGAATATATGACTCAGCGGTATGAAACAGGGCGAAAATATTTTTGGAATCCAATAGAAGCCAATAGACATACTCCATTTAAGGATCCAATTTATCTATCGAACCTTTGCGCGGAGATAAATTTGCCAACACAAGAGTATATTGACAATTATGATCTATACAAACGAGATGGAACTGAATCACAAGGGGAAATCGCATTATGCTTCTTAGCGTGTATTGTTGCTGGTCGTGTGTCTCCTGATGAGTATGAAGATGTTGCCTATTACACGCTATTGATTGTTGATAACACTATAGATCTAATGGGATATCGCTGGCAAACTCTAGCACAAAAAGTTAAAGCGAGGCGTTCTGTTGGTATCGGCTACACTAACATTGCATATCTGTTAGCGAGCAATAAGCTTAAGTATTCAAGTGTAGAAGGTAAGCAATTGATTCATAGACATGCTGAAATGCACTCATACTTTCTTCATAAAGCATCACTGCGTTTAGGTAAAGAGAAGGGTAATGCAGAATGGATGCATAAAACTAAGTATCCAGAAGGGTGGTTACCTATTGATACATACAATAGAAATGTTGATAATATTGCTCAGTTTACGCTTGAATATGATTGGGAATCTCTAAGACAAGAAATCATCGAGAATGGAGGCATAAGAAACTCTGTACTTGAAGCGACTCCACCGGCAGAGACATCATCACAATCAAGCTATACAACAAACGGACCTTACCCTATCCGATCTCTTGTTGTTAAGAAGAAATCTGGTGATGTGATCAATACGTTTGTCGCACCTGGGGCTGATGATCCAGAGATTGCTCCTTACTATGAGCTTGCATGGAATATTCCAACTATTGATATGATCCAATGTTATGCTATAATGCAGAAGTTCCACGGACAGGGTATCTCAGCTGATGAATACGTTGATTACACAAAACGTGGAAGATTAACAACAAAAGAACTATTAACAGAGCTTGCAGCTTATATACACTATGGCCTAAAAAGCTGTTACTATATAAACAGTAAGACTAACGATATCACTAACGATGACGGTACGGATGTAGAGGAAGACGACGACAGTTGCAGCGGTGGTGGTTGTAAAATTTAATTGATGTATGTGTGAGCTTGACGAAAACCAAGCTCACATTTAATGGAGGAAATAAATGGCCGTATTTAATACTAATAACACTGCATGGAAGACAGCTGATTATCCATTATTCTTAGGTCAAGAAATGGGACTATACGACTAGAATCAATACAAAATATCCAGAACTTTTCAAATGCTATAAAAAGCAAAAAGAAATTGACTGGATGGAAACTGAAATTGATCTAGCAAAATCTCGAACTGATCTAGCAACAGCTAGTCGATCTAATTATGATACGATGGTTAAAACACTATCATACCAATGGGAATTGGATAGTGTAGCATGTAAAGCAATTGCTCCTTTACTTGCACCGTTTGTAACTAATAGTGAATTATGGGCATGGTTAGTAAAGCAGTCTGAGATTGAAGTTTTACATACACTAACTTATTCAGAGATAATTAGACAGTGTATCGTAAATCCAAATGATATTTTCAATGAAATTATGAACAATCAAAATATCATTGATAGATCATCTAAAGTAACTGAAGTATTCGATAAAACGCAAAAAATTGGTGCAATGTACACGCTAGATAAAGAAAGCGTTTCTCGTGAAGAAATTGTTGATATTATTGTCCAATTTCTAACTGCGTTAATAGCGTTAGAAGCTATTGAGTTTATGGCTAGTTTTGCGGTTACGTTTGGAATTGCTGAACAAAATATTGCTGTTGGCATTGCTCAGTATGTTCAAAAAATTGCAACAGATGAGCAATTACATGCAAAAGGTGATGGGCATATCATCAAGATATTGTTACGAGATGATCCAGAGTTTAGAGAAGGATTTAAACGAAACGCGAAAGAATGTAAAGAAATATTGGATTCTATCGTTAGGCAAGAACTATCGTGGAATAAGTATCTGTTTAGTGAAGGGCGGTCAATTCCTGGCTTAACTGAACACGTATTGAATGATTGGGTATTATTTTGCTCTCGCCCAGTGTATACTATAGTCAACAACACGCAATTTGATTTTGAAGTAGTCGAAACGAATCCAATTACGTGGATTAAGAGTTGGTTAGACATAGACTCACAACAGAATGCGAATCAAGAGCAATCTAACAACAATTATCAGCTAAATATGGTTGATAACAATATAGATGAAAATGAAGATTTAGATTTTGATTTTTGAGGAATTATTGAATGTTTGAATTAAAAAAAGAAGATGTTAAAGAAGTTTTGATTTATGGTATGAATGGCTGTAAATTCTGTACAAAAGCTGTTAATCTAGCTGCCGAAAAATCTCTAGCTTGTCGATATATGTTAGTGGGGCAAGATATAAGTAAAGCAGATTTGATCAAAAAGATTGGTAAGGTTATTAATACGGTGCCTCAGATTTTTGCATATGATAAAAACGGCAAAGAGTATTATATTGGTGGGTTTGATCGTATGGAGTTATTGTTTAATGTCAAATAATGTTATAATTGAGTTTGAGTGTGATCATTGCGGTACAGATCAAACATTGATTCTGAATGGTGTTGAAGACACACCTACTGAATTATTTTGTCCGATTTGTGGTGAAAAAATTGAAGGCGAGGGTGATTAAATGATACTTGCAGGTATTGATTATTCATTGGGCTGTCCAGCCATTGTAACGTGGAATTAGTAAAGATGGTGAACTTAAACCGGAAAACTGTAAATTCTATGCAAGGTACAGTGTAAAGAAATGGTGTGGTAAATTTTCAGATAACATAGATGTTTCGTTAGCTGAAAAGACATATAAAACACAAGAGGAACGTTTTAGAATGACAGCAGATTGGGCCGCTAGTGTTCTAAAGCAAGATGCAGTTCAATTAGCGTTACTTGAAGGTTATGCTATGAAAGGTTCCGTTTTGATTCAAATGTGTGAAAATGCATCAGTATTGAAGCAGTACATGGATATAATGAATATTAGATTTGTTGTATATGCTCCCAATCACATCAAAAAGGAATTTAGCGGTAAAGGTAATGCTAAAAAGAATGAAATGGTCGATCACTTTATAGATACAACAGACTGCAATCTAAATGAGTATATCGGTAATGATGATATGTACGCCCACCCTATTGAGGATATGGTTGATGGATTCGCTATGTTAAAAATTCTAAAAGATAAAATTGATAATGGAGAAGTGAAATGCTAAGAACAGCTGGTAGACAAACTGGTACTATAGGCACTATAATCTCAAAGCTTAGAAACTTTGAAAGTGAAGAAAATAGAATCGAATTTCTTAAGCAGTATGCTAATATAGATGAACTTAGGAATATTTGCTTGCTTTTTCATGCTCAAGAGATATACACTTTCAATGCTATCAGAGAATATATTGAAAGCTTAACACATCCACCTGTATTTGAGTTTTTATCGAGTTCGGGTCAGAATGTTCAGTACATCTATCTAATGACATGCAGTGATCAATCTTTGCATAATGATGTTAGAAAGATTACACGATTTAACATGCTTATGGATATGTCAAGCAAAGAAAATGCCGACTTATACTATGATAAAATCATGGGTAATGTTCCAGAAGGTTTAACGGAAGATGTCGTTAAAGCGGTATGGCCTAAAGAGTTTGACATAACCAAAAAAGCTTGTAATGATACGCACAACTAAACAAACAATACGGAGAAATGAATATGACAGCGCAAGTATATGAAATTACTGTCACGAATAAACTTTTAAACACACTTAAGTCATTCAATACAGTTAATAGCTAGAATTCGCTTTCTAGAAGGAAAAGAGCTACGTACATCGGCTCAAAAAGGTAATAGCATCTTCGGGTACGCTAATGTGGATATTGACTTTCCGCAAGATTTTGTAATCTTTGATTTGCAGAAGCTTATAGGTATTTTATCTCTATCGACAATGCGCGGAGCTAAGTTTGTTTTTGATGGTGGTGATAAGTTTATGCATATCGTATCCGACGAAACAAAGACAAAGACAAAACTATATTTCGATAGCTTAGAATTTGTTTCTGAGGTGCGTGAAATCAATGTTCCATCTTATGATGTTGAATTCGAACTAACTAATGAGCAGTTTCAAGGATTCTTCAAAGCATCCGGTCAGATGGGTCTAGAAGTCATGAAGATTGTATCCGATGGAACAACTCAGTCTATGATTGCATATAACCCTAAAATTGATACGGCACCTGAATACAACGTTGAATTATCTGAGTGCTCAGAAACATATGAGTATAAGTTTAATACAACATTATTCAAAGCTGCTACACAACTTGCAGGGAGTGATCATGATGTTAAGGTATCTATTTCAGCTAAAGGTATCATGAAGCTAAGCGTTGCTGATACAGGTGCATACTTCTATATTGCTATGATTCGTACATCATAATAAATTTTTAAGCTACATCAACGAGTGTTAAGATTAATAATATCGTTTATTGACTTAACACTCAAAATAAAATAACCGGAGAAATGAACATGGCTATAACAAACAAACAAAATCTGTGGGAAGAAAAGTATCGCCCACAAACAATCTCAGATGCAATTCTACCTCAATCAATTACAGATCAATTGAGCGCTTATATCAAAGATAAAGAATTCCCTTCAATGATCCTGTATTCTGACTCTCCTGGAACTGGTAAAACAACAACAGCTTTTGCATTATGTAATGACATTGGTATTACGGATCCACTGTTTATCAACGGCTCTCTAAACACAGGTATTGATGTGTTAAGAAATGAAGTGTTGCAATATGCTACATCAGTATCAATGGTTGATGACGCTAAGCATAAAGCCATCATTATTGACGAAGGTGAGAAACTTTCAACAGCAGCTCAAGAAGCTTTGAAAGGTGTGATGGAAGAGGTATCATCTGTTTGTCGATTTATCATCACAACAAATAACCTAGATGGTATCATTGCACCGCTTCAGTCTCGATGTGAAGGTAGCATTCTCCAATACGTTACTACTGATAATGCTATCAATACCGATCTTAAAAAACAAATGATCATGCGATGTGCAAATATTTGTAGGCAGGAAGGTGTTGAGTTAGCAGATAAGAAAGCTATTGTAGAATTGGTGAAAGATAAGTTTCCTGATAATCGTGCAACAATCCGAGTTTTACAGGCGTATTCTAAACGAAATGCAGGTAAAATTGATATGGGCATTCTAAACATGAATGTTGGATCAGATATTGATGGTCTTGTTGAGATTATCGCTAAAAAAGATTTTGATGGATTGGGGCAATGGATCAAAGATAATACATCATCACTAAGAAGTGATTATCATGAAAAATTGTATCATGCGTTGCTTCCACGTTTGGGTGATAAAAAGGAAGTGGGTGTGCTTGTTATGACGTTAGGTACACGACAAGATACCTTCGCAAAAGCACCATCTAAATCTTTGCATATTAGGCGAACAATCGTTGAATTATTCTATGAATTGGAGTCTGTAACAAAATGAGTAAATTAGGGTTATTTGATTTCGTTAATAGTTTATCTTACGGAAAGGTAGACTTAACGAAAGGAAACGAAAACTGGACAAAAAGCTTTGATGTCTTTATGATCAATGAAGCATTCTCTATGTATAAAGATTCATTCTTTCTGGCATGTGAGATTAATGAATCAGGTATTCATAATCCTAAGATGGTTCATGATCTATATTTCTATACATTACCAGCAGTTAAAAGGTTCGCAAAATGGCCTAAAGCAAAAGTTGAAGAGCAACAAATTGTTGATCTTGCTATGTATTTACAATATAGTATAGATCAAGTTAAGCAGCTGTTAGAATATGATTTATTAGATGAAGAATTTATTAACAATGCTATAAGAGCGTGTGAACAGAGAAGACAAGCTGTTGCACAAAAATAACAATATTCCTGATGTTTAGGAGATGTAATATGATTACAAATGATGAAAACAATTTTATTCCAGTTAACGATTATAAGAAAATTTATGATCATCACCTTTTAGAGATTCAAGCTCCGGAGAGCGGTTGTGATAAGTGGTTTAGTATTTTGTGTGAAACGTTATCTCGAATTGGATTCCCCAAGCGCGAAGATGGTGTTCTTAAGCTATATCAAGTTGTTCACTGTCTACATAAACAGGGGCGGTATTTCTTAGTACACTATGCATCAAATGAAGAATTACGATACGGTAATGATTTCAAATTGAGCGAGAAGCAACAAAAACTGTTATCAGCAGTAGCAGAACGTCTACAGAATTGGGGTCAGTTGTCAATTGTTGATGTTGATAAGGTTAAAGAATGCTCACCATCAGATATGGGTAAAGCTATTATTGTTAAGCATAGCAACACGCAATTTGTGAAAGCTTCTCACACAAAAATTGGCATTCCACCAAAAAATAACGATGAGGTAAAGTCTGTATGAACTCTTTGAAACCATTGAATAAAAAACTAGCAGTTGTTCTTAAAAAACCAGAAGAGAAATCTGTTGGTGGTATCATTCTTTCAGGTAATGATGAAGCACCAAAGAATATTGGTGTGGTGTTAGCAGCTGGCCCAGAAGCATTGTGTAAACCAGGAGATACTGTTGTATTTGGAATTAATTTCATCACATCTGAAGTAAATGGAATAAACACTTTGTTTATGGATGAAAATAACGTATACTCTATTATCAAATAATTCGCAGGAGAATAAATTATGCAAAATCAAACAATTGAAGTTAATGAATTTGGTCATATTCCATCAGTTAAGCAAGCTACTAAGAAACGCTTAGCAGCTGAACACAATGCAGCATATGATGAAAATGCTCAAATTGGTTGGAGTAAAGCTACTTTTAAAATGAATGACGGTGATTACGCTAAATTTGTACGATCATTCGTTCAACGGTATACTTCTCCAATAACAGGAGCATTGACTATGAAAATTCCAACTAAGAGCGAACTTGAACAGGTTCAATCATTTAAAGAGCAACATGCACTTCGTTCTAAGTCTAATTATGAAGGAATATCAGGCTTACGGATTTTTTAATAGAATCGAATTGTTTTAACATATATACACAAACAAAAAGGTGATAAGATCATGAAGTTGATAGATATTGTAAGAATGGATGCAGTTGAGCGTTTCAATACGGCAAGTGTCGTTAAGCGTCAAACAATTCAGGAGCATACAGGAGCATTATGCAACTTAGCTATGTATTTTCTAGACTTCGTTGTTGATGAATTTGTAAATGATTCCGATAAACTCTTATTCTTACAAGTATGTATCATTCATGATCGTCACGAATCGATTCTATCTGATGTTAATGGTCCAGTTAAAGAGTTCTTTATTGATAAAGAAAAGTGGAACAAAGCAAAAGCCATTGTTGATCCATTGTATGTAGATTTAAAGTCTCAACTATATTCAAATAATCGCGTACTATACGATCTATTTGAGGCTTTAGATAGATGTATCGAGCCTTCTTTCTATCTAGCTAGATTTGGTAACAGAAATGATCCAGTTAGCAATGATATTTTAAATCTATGTTACGTCAACTCAATCATCTTTTTATCTGAGAGTGCTGTCAAATGCGTGATGAAAACTGATATTGTTGAGTTATATAGCAGTTCATTGAATGCGTTTTTGAATGATGGAAGTACATCTTTAGATCACAAATGTGGATCTAAATTAACAACTCCAACCTCTATATTTGATGTTATTGGGAGAATGAATAATGTTTAAAGTTCTACTTACAAAAATAGGATCTGTTGATGACAATGTTAGCAAAATCATAGAAGCTATTGATGGAGTCGAAATTGTCGATATTGAAGAGGATGCTAATATAGAGTTATTGTATGTGCAACCACTTAAATGCATGGCCCCAGTTGATGTGTATGAAGTCCTAGAGAGAACCGCTAGAGACAATATGCTTCCAATATACGGATATATTGCAACAACCCATCATGTACCAGGATGGGTTGTTGAGATGCTCAATATCTGTACAAAACGGAGTAAACGTGCCATTAAATTCTTTGATACGTTCGATAATCTTGCAGATGAAATAATCTCTCGCTCTAGATACAAGCTCGTACATAATTTAGATAAGTTAACAGTTGATCTGCATATTGACAAATGTGTTATAAGTGTCGATATGGACGATATTTTCAATGGAGATAATAATATATTTGTTGATGAAAGAACGAACAAATGGTATTATAGCTTTGGCAACTTCTACATTGAGTATTCTATAGTTGCAGATTGTTTTATGAATGGACGATGTTTTATGAATAAACATGATTTGAAAACTGATAAAGACTTTTAATTAAACAATTGGATAGAATCCCAGTAGTTGGAGGATTTTGAATTGAAACTGATTTTTGCTGCAAGTAATAATGGAAGTGATATGTTAATTGGGTGTGATGATGGATTGCCTTGGTCACACATTAAAGAAGACATGAAACACTTCAAAGACTATACCATGAATAAAACGTGTGTTATAGGTAAAAGAACATTCGATACCCTACCAAAAAATGTACAGAGATGCCCAAATAGAAAATGGGTGGTTGTATCAAGTAATGTCCATAGCGCGTACAACACTTCCAATATAGATTTGTTAGTTGATAAACTTAGTAAGTTGCCTGCAGATACTGTTGTTGTAGGTGGTAAGTTTATATATGAATTGTATATGACAAATCCAACGTTATTGAATCTAATCGATGAGTTCAGCATGACTGTAGTTGACAATGCTAAAATTAATAGCGTCATACATAATCCTGTCTATCTAAATTATGATTGTTTTGAGTGTCTAGCTATCAGTAAAGTGTATAACCCGATCAGTTATCTAGAGGTGATAGATGTTTGTAAAATATTCGTATATCGCAGTGAGGAATAAAAATGGCAACACAAAATGATGTGACTGGCGACTCGTTAATATCGAGAAACAACAGTAAAGAATTTAACAACAACTACGAAAAAGCTTTTGGTGGCGAACCTAAACACGACGTTTGTCAAAATTGCGAAAGTAAAAGCATTAGAACAATATTCTCTAACCCTAAGCAAAAGTACTGTAACAATTGTGGATACGACTTAATCAATGATACTATGCCTGATAAGAAAGCAGAAAAAGAAACATCAGCTAACATTATCTCAGGTACAGGTGTAAAAGCTCCGGAATGGCTTAAAGATAAATTCAGGGATATCGATAAAAATATGACTGGATACAGATCAAGTCAAGCTAGTGATATGTTCAAAGGGAGTTTTTAATGAGTAAAGTATCTCAAGATGATAAGAATACGTTTTGCCTATATGTTGAAAATGTAGTGAATCAACATGAAGTTTTATACATAGATGCATTAGTGATAGCATGTGAAGAATTTGGTGTTGATTATTCAAATATAAATAAGTATCTTAACAGTAGAATTTTATCTGCTGTTGAATATGAAGCTAGAGAAAATAAATTGCTTAAAAAATCAACAAACAAAAATGAAGATATTTTAAAGCTAATTGATAAAGAGTAAATCACAAACAACTATCGGTAAACTGTTAAGACACCGAAATTTTTTAAAGGAAATTAAATTATGTCAATGTTTTCAAAAATGAAGAAAAAATCTAAAACTGAAGGCTCTAACCTATCAAACCTACGTAAAAATTTAGAAAAGTCTGGTGCATATCGCTCTAAAGATGATCGTTTTTATACTCCCGCTAAATCTAGCGACGGTACATTAATTTCTGCTCGTTTACGCATCATGCCAGCACCTTACAAAGATTTTGAGCGGGTGGAATCTGGTGAAATTCCTGAAGATATGTTGACACCATTAGCATATCGAGTCAAATATAGCTATCAGAATAAGAAAACTAATAAATGGTATGGCGAATTATCTCGTAAGATGCTTGGCAAAGAAGAACCAGATCCTATGGGTGAATTGAAAACAGCTCTTTGGGATGATGAATCAGAAGATTGGAAGAAAAAAGCACAAGCTATTCAACGTCAAGAAGAGCGTATTGTTAACGTTTTCATCATCAGTGATAAGTTTAACCCAGAAATGAATGGTCAAGTCAAATTGATGCGCATCAATAAGTCTCTATTCAAATTCCTAGATAAAGCTGATACTCCAAAATTTGAAGATGACACTCCAATCGACCCATTCTCATTCGGTTCTGATGGTGCAGATCTAATTCTTAATCTCGAAACTGAAGAGAAGGAATTCAATGGTCAAAAGATGCGTGTTGCTGATTGGGGTAGCGCTAAATGGTCTTCACCTTGCGAATTTATGGATGGTGATGAAGCTAAGCAAGAAGAGATTTGGAAACAAACTCATTCCCTATTCGACTTCATTGATCCAAGTAAGATTAAATCTTATGAAGAGCTTCAAGGTAAAGTTAAAGACGTGTATGGTCTATTAGCTGCTGATATTATTGCTCAGAAAGGTGGCACTGTTTCACAAAAAGAAGATGTGTTTGATGATCAACCAGCTTCAGATAAAAAATACGAACCAAGCAAGCCTAAAGAAGGTGATAAGTTCGTTGAGCCTAGTAAACAGAACGCTGAATCTAAGAAAGATGATACTGATGATGATTTCTTAGATAGCCTTGAAGAAAGTATCGATAAAAACGAAGTAGAAGCTAAAGCAAAAACAGAAAAAGCTTCAATCGATGATGAATTTGATGATTTGCTTGATGGTTTAGATGGTCTTTAATTTGAAGATATAAATAAGTTTATGTGGGTGAGTAGTTTAATCCAATGCAGTAAAACATAAATGAGGCTGGTCACGGATCTTACTCACTCCATCAATTTTCTCCTAGAGAGTATCGCTTATCACACAGATGAAAAATGTGCTGTCCTGATACTCTCACCCTCACTATCAACCCTCTATTAAGAATTATTTCCTATGCCTAATAAACAGCAACCATACTTAGAATATGATAATCAACAGAGCAATGATTTATTGAAATCGCTTGCTGCATCTTATCGCAGATCTGTTGGACCTAACGCGAGAAGGAACATTGCTAGGTCTAGAAAATGGTTTTCAACAATCGGGCGAAAGAATTTCAATAGAGTTCGCTTACCAAAGCTCATGCAAGGTAAGACTGGAAACTTAACCGCTAAGCCAAAACTTTTTGGTTTTTACCTTTTTAGTTATGATGCAATAGGTTTTGAAGAGGGTACATTGCCTTATTTTGATAGATTACCTTTATCATTGATCATAGATTTTACTGAAACAGGTTTTGTTGGAATTAATGTCCACTATCTTCCTCCTGCATTAAGATTAGCTGCGTTTGAAGTGTTGTTGGATTTAAGAACAGAAAAACGATTCAGGAAGAGCACAAAAATTAAAGCTCAATGGGCGCAACTAAAAGCTATGTCGAATAGCTACTTGTTTAAAGCTGCCGTTAAGCAATATCGGTGGGATCGTGTTAGAAGTCAGTTTCTATTCATACCTGCTCAAGATTGGGAATTGATGATGTTTTTGCCATCAGAAAGATTTGTTAGTAAAGATGGTAGCAATGCTCAAGCAATTCAGAGAAAAGAGCTTAAAAAAGCTAGAGGTTGATGATTCTTTTAGGGAAAGAACATCTTGCAAAAACAGAAATGTTGATGCTATAATACAAGGGTGGTACAGAGATGTATCACCCTTTTTTATTTCTTAGGAGTACATAAGAATGTCATCAAATGATATGAATGATAAAATCAACTGTAGCGAAAAACGATTGTATACAGTTAGTGGTGCAGTTCTATTCAATAAAGATACATTTTGGTCAATTCTAACGAAACATGTATGGGCATTTAATAGCACACAAGCGATAGAAGTATATTTGCTATACTGCCTTGACAATAAATCTGTATCAGCGCTATCTCTAGATAAAAGTAAGATAACATGTGTACCAATTGAAACGATTAATGAAAAATAATTGTTGATTTTTGCTCTAAAATAACTAAAATATACTATATAAATGAGCCAATAAAGAGTGTATTGATTATGTCAACTCAAAATGAACTAGCAATTGCACGTATAAACAATGAAATTGATGGCTGGTATATGAATCGTCATTTTTATCTAACAGCATGGTGCGGCGAACCTGATACTGAGAATGTTAGTATGTGTGACAGTAAAATTGCAGAACTTAATGAAGCACTCAAGGAGTATATGAAATGAGTATATTGGGATTAGATCAAAGACAAAGAATTAACTACCTGTCAAAAATTGAAGATGTTGATCATAGAGCTGCATTGGAAGCTCCAGTATATATTCACTATGATGGAGAGGACTACTTAGTATTATCATTCTGCCCAACAACTCGTTGGTTTAACGTTAGATGGTTTATTACCGAGACTAATAAATTCACCAACATGGAAAATAACGTCAGCTTCGATGAAGCACTAAAACAATATATCGCAATTTTAGAGAAATGAAATGTTGATTGAACTTGCCTTAGCGTTAGACTTATACAATTCGCAATCAGTATCTTCCAAAGTTGAAGAAAATTGCTTAATTGAGGCAATGATGTATGAAGCTTCTGGGGAGGGTGTTGAAGGGATGCGAGTCGTCTATGAAAACATTATTCACAGAACTAACGACACTAAGCATTACCCAAATGATGTTTGTGCGGTTGTTAGACAAAAAGCTGGCAAGTATTACCAATATTCTTTTAATAGTGATAAGCACAAACAAAAGAAGAAAACTCAGAGAACGCTCAATATGGCAGTTCAAGTATTGTACTCATATAAGTTCAATGGAATGCCATTTCTAACTGAAAGTTGTTTCAAAAATTATCTAAACCCAAGTAAAGTTAAGCGTATCCCTAATTGGGTTAGTGATAGCTACAAGATGATGAAAGTTGGTAATCATGATTTACATTGCCTAAAATGGAATAACAAGTAATAATACATGCAAAGGAGACAATATAATGACATCAGATAAAGCACAGATTGTGTGTATTTCTTTATCTCGATTTACACAAAAGACGTTCACTAAAACAGTTTATCAACTGGTAAGTTTGGGTATGGTGATTGATGCTGATGATTCAAATATCGACAGCATCATCTCTGGACTTGTCGGATTTGACCACTTTAAATGTGAGGGTGATGTTATTATAGCTAATGTCGTTAATGGCACTATATCTATAGTCACGAGCGAATATATTGATCAATCTTCATTTGATAAAGTATTTGCAGAAACACCTGATAAGTTTGTTGAAATGGTTAGTTGCGTGTTACCATCGTTTCCGAAAGAATGCATCATAGGTAGATACACGTTTGTCCAATGCTCAGATTTTGATGAAGTGATGAGAAATTTCACTAAGGATTATACAATACGCTTCAATAGAAATGGCTGTAGCGATTTAACTATGAGAATGTTTTTAAATTCTCTTGTTTCTTACGGCTTTGTTGATTCAAAATATGAAGCGATAGGATCGAAACGAATTGATAGATTTTTAGATTCTGATAAGGATATCGTTATAACTCATAAAAGCTCAAACGATAGACGGGTCATGTGGCTAACTGGAACGGCATTTGATAAAAATTATCCAGATAAGATTTGCGATAAAATGCAAGCTGTGTACAACATCGTCAACAATGGTGACACAATTTCAGTTGAATTATGCTATGAGCGCAATGGATCTGAGATTGACGAAAAGATTGAGTCTATTAGAGAGTTGCGAGCTAATATAAACAAAGCAATGATGGAATTATCAGAAATCAAGAAAAGAAGTTTTGTATAAGGAGGTAAATGTAATATGGCTATGAAAATGACAGAAAGTGAAATCAAAGATAAATTGTTAAGCTGTTTCCATACGTCGTTAAACGGAGAATTGTCGCCAGATATGGAAAAAGATTTTAATGATATGGGTTATGACTCTTTGGATTTTTTCATTTTGATCATGTCTATTGAAGACAACTTTGACATTGAAATTGATGATGCTGAGATTGAGAATATATCAACACTCAATGACTGTTTAAATTATTTGATTAAAAATCTGTAAAAACTATTGCAATTCTTTCAAAAACTGTTTAATATATACTTAATTCAAAAATAAAGAGAAAACGAAAATGTCACTATCTAAAACAACAAAGAATTTCGCAAGTAGACGTGGATTTGATGTTATCGTCGATACACATACTGTTTCATTAGCAAACGGGAAAGTGATTGAGCGAGATTGTGTATTCGTTCGGCAGTTTAATGATGATAACAATATAGATGTTTCAAACGATTACGTTATGGCATATTATATCAATGGGGATGGAAGTTTTACCTACTGCGGAACATGTTTCCCAGATAAAGTAGATGATGCTTCAGCTTATTTGAAAGATGAAAAAGCTCTACGAAATGTTATTGAACAACTACAAAAAGTTTTAAGCAACTAAAGAACATATGTAATTAAAATTAGGAGAAATTAAAAATGCAAACTCAAACAGTAACTACAACAATGCAAGTTCAACAAATCGTCCCAAACGTGAATAACAAGCTTTGGCTTCCATCATTTTCTGGGCGAATGTCAGCCGGTAAATTTTTCTTAGCGGTTGGTTGTCAAATCCTTCTATGCATTTTGCTTATTATGATTGGATTAGCTTTGGGGGTATCAAGCGAAGGTGCAATTCAAGGTGATAAACTTATGCCTAAAGAAATGAACCCACTTATGATAGTATTCTTTATCTTAGCGTGTGTTCAAATGATGTTAGGATGGTATGGTGCTCACGTTCGCCGAATGCGAGATGTTGGGCATAATATCGTTCTAGGTTTAGCTGTGATCATCTTTTTGCCATTCCTATCGGCGTTATATACAATTTATCTAGCATTTGCATCTACTGCAGATGTATATAAGCAAATCGATTCTATGAATCAACAGAATTCTGTAGCTACTTATAAAAATGATTTAGCAGCAACAGTTTAATTAGCAATAAACACTTAAAACAGAAATAGGAGATTTACAAATGAAGAAAACATATCTTTTTACACTACTATTATCAGCAGTTATCAGCTTTGCTTCATCTGCACAAGCGTTTGATATTTCAAAAACGGTAACTAGCGGTGTACGTACAACACAACAGAATGTCGTATCGACAACAACAGGCTCAACAACTGTACAAGAACAAGCAAATTTCGTGTACGGTGATAAGCTAAACACTCAACGTTTTGGATGTGGCGACATCTGCAATACAGCTTCATATGAAGCACCTGATATTGATGTTAAAGTGAGTATCGACAAAGACGTAACAACAAAAACTGATTTCAATCAAACATCCACAACAACGGGTAAGATTGTTGAGCAGTATTGTGATGTTAGCTCTAATATTGGTTCTTTAACAGTTGGTGGCAGTGCGTCTAAGTCAAAAGGTTCACTTGTTACAAATACAGCCTTTGACAATAATGTTAGCGTAAGCGGTGTAAGCAATGTAACTGCAACATTTAACGGTGGTGGGGTTACAGAGACAACGAACTATAACACCAATACACATGTAGGTGGAACATCGAAAACCGAAGATGTATTCACAAGTTGGACAACTAGCGTTTATACTCAGTAATTAAGATAAAAGGGCTTGCTTCGGCAGGCCTTTTCGCTTATTATACTACAGTAAAATAGAGATAATTTGATAGAGATATTATTATGAACACTGTGAAATTACTGACAAAAGAAATTCTAAAAAAATTGAAAGTTGGGAATGACGCAATTGAATTTTTAGAAAAAAATAATCTATTACCAATAAATCTTGATAGATTGGATTTAATCAAAGGTGATTATTGCTATTATTTTCAAATGCTTAAGAATTTAAAAGACATCAAAATTAGCGACTGTGGTAATAAGATAAGTTACAGAGATATTACCGACATCTATATCGAGAGGACATATGATTCTAACGGTAATGAACTAACTTTCAAAAATAGTAATGGACGCTGGTCTGAAAGAAGCTATGATTCAAACGGTAAAGAACTAAGATATAAAAATAGTGATGGGCTTTGTGTTGATAGAACCTATTGTGATAAAGGCAATGAGCTAACATATAGTGATAGTAATGGAGTTTGGGTTGAAAGAACATATGATTCCAACGGCAATGAAATAGCATATAAGGATAGTAACGGGTTCTTTATCGAAAGGGTATATGATTCTAACGGCAATGAAATAACCTATAAAGATAGTTATTGGCGTTTGATTGAAAGAACATACGACGCCAACGGCAATGAGCTAACGTATAAAGATAGTAGCGGGTTTTCCATTGAAAGAACATATGATGAAAATGGAAACGAACTAACCTACACGGATAGTTATGGTTCTTATGTTGAGAAAACATATGATTCTAACGGTAATGAATATACCCATTCATCAGAAATTAAAGATGGGAAACTATATAAAATCGATGAGTTGGATTTAACTGAATACTATAAATCCATAGTTAATTGAGGAGCGTATTATGAACACTGTGAAATTACTGACAAAAGAAATTCTAAAAAAATTGAAAGTTATGGGTTCGTTAATTGAATTTTTAGAAAAAAATAATCTATTACCAATAAATCTTGATAGATTGGATTTAATCAAAGGTGACTATTGCGAACGTATTCAAGAGCTTAAAAGCATAAAAGATCTTAAGATTAGCGATTGTGGTAATAATCTAACTTATATAGACGGCAATGGGCGTTTTATCGAAAGAACCTACGATGCCAATGGCAATGAGCTAACATATAGTGATAGCATCGGTAGATGGATTGAAATAACGTATGACGCCAACGGCAGAGAACTAACTTTCAAAAATAGTTACGGTCTATCGATTGAGAGAGCGTATGACGCCAACGGTAATCGACTATATTATAGGAAAAGTAATTGTGGGTTTTTAGTTGAGAGGTCTTACGACACTAATGGTAATGAATATATTCAATCATCAGAAATTAAAGATGGAAAGCTCTATAAAATTGATGAGTTGGATTTAACTGAATACCATAAAGAATATTAAATTTACTAAGAAATAAGGAGAAACAAAAAAATGAAAACATTACATAAGTGCGAAAAAACACCATTCTTTATATTATCATTACTTGTCATCACTTTGATTGGAATCTGCTTATTAGTAGCAGCGAATAGAGTTCAAGCAAGTGAAATTGAATCTCTATGCTTAACAGCAGAATGCGGGGCTTCATCTCAACTAGCAACGAATCAAAGTCAACAGCAAAGTGATGTTAATACAATCACAAATGCGAACAATTCAACAACTGTTAATCCTATCAGCGTAGGTGGTGGAGATGTTGATCCTAGCTATACAACATTAAAGACCGGCGAAAATAGTGCAAGCTGTGCGAATAATCAACTTATTATGGATGCAGGTGTTGCCCAATCTCGGTTAAATGATTCTTTTGGTAATGATGCAGAAGCATACGGTGCAGGTATTCGTTACGTATGGAATATTGATGAAGATAATCAATGTGAGCAGCAATCTAAACTACTAACTCAATCACTTAAGGTTAAGAATGAAGCTCAAGTACAAAATATGTGCTTTTCTCTGATGGATAACTTTAAGAAGAAAGGATTAGTTGTGGATGAGAGTTACTATGCATCACATCCAGATATGCGAGTATGTGAATGGTATTTTAAACAACTATCGATTCAACCAACCGCTTTCCAGAACGTTCCTGCATTGCAATCAAAGACGACTGTTATAACACAATCTGAGCCAGTTGTTGTTCAAACGATTAGAAAGCCAGTAGTAAACGATTGGCGCGTGTATGTTGCGCGTGTTCATTGCATTGAAAATAGTTGCTCTAACATCGTTGGTATGTTAAAATCTTTAAAAGATAGGGATTTAGGCACTAACATCGTATTGCGCGAATCTAAGAAATATCAAAACTTACACTATCTGTCAGTTACAGGGTATGCAACTAAAGAGCGAGCCGAACAGCAAGCTAAAATGTTTAGGGATAATGGTATCCCTACACTTATGGTTAAACCCACTAATAAGTTAGATTAAATTTGGAGAATGAACATGCTAAACATAGATTTTCTTATCACGCACGAAGTGTACCAAAATACTTTGGATATTTTGGGAGATAATGACTTATTTCATGTTGTCGAAAATGAACAACTACCAGAAATGTATTCACCATATACTAGGATATTAACACGATCTCAAATGATCCCAACAGTAGATGATGAAGAAACACCACACATCACTATGATATTCGATGAAAACGAAAAGGTGGTCTTTATGAATATCGATGATGAAGATGTTTACAGATCATATAGTGTCGTTGCTATAGACTTTCAGCGAAGGATAAACACCGAAATCTTATCTCAAGTTATGTCATCATTTCAGACAATCATGAAAACCGGTGAATGTAGTTTTCATAATTTGGAACCTGTTTTGCCTAACGATGCACCTGTAAATTTCATCTTAGATAGTGATGGAGATTTATTGAAATACTCGCGAAATGAAATTATGATTGTTGGTATTAGGGCAATGCGGAAGATGTGAACATAGTAGATTGTATTGTATGCAACAACATCTTTGTATGGGATAATAGGTTAGCTAAAATGAAATTATTTAGAAACAGAACAACGGATCCTGCGCTTGTGGGATCTAATATAAAGTTTGTCACTAAAGAGGATGATCTTCTAGAAGATATGAAGAGCGATATAATAACGCTATCATACTGCTTCATAAATTCAAATTCATCATACAATTCTGTAGGATACTTGGTTGATCTATTGACTTTGCTATTTAGTTACTATAAGCTAAAATGGAAATCAAAAATAAGCTTCAATTATATTCATCATCGTATGAGTGTTAAGCATTACAATGAAGGTAGCTTTTTGCCTGCAATTAAGAGGATACGACATGAGAAATAAAACTATCGCGCAACGTTTTGATCAATTGCAAGAAAATACAGGGATGTCGAAAGAAGAAATTTGTCGCACCATCCAATCTCCTATCAGAATGATTGATACAAACGTATGGGTTGATCGAGAGACTGATATGACTGTTGATAAAGATGTCATAGATAGCCTACAATTGAAATTGGGTGATGTGTTTGTTGATCCATTCTTTACGAAGGTTAAAGTTAGTGAGAATGCTGCTAGCGTTAGAATTGCAGACCTACCCACTGGCCGTAAGACAGCAGAAGTTATTAGCGATATTATAGCGATTAATATAGATACCAAGTTTCTTGCAAAACGTGTATTTGAACTAAATCCTGATCGTCTGTGCGCTTCACATCCAATGAGAGATGGTGGTTGGTCATTCATCTTTGATGCTGCTGATCATGTCACTCCATTAAAAGTTATTGAAGTTATTTCAAGGAACGTATAAGATCATGAAAAATAAACGACACTCTACATCTTCATATAAGAAAACTAAGGAAGATATGATGAAATTATTTCATGTCTTCTACAATACTGAAAGACCGTTACCTCTAAAAGTCGGTATTATCAATGACATTTATGAAAGTGAAGCTTTTAAGAATTCAGGGCTAACGAAATCGGAAGTTAAGTGGTTCATGCGCATTTGGGTAAATCGATATGAGTATCATAAATCCATTGCAGAAGGATACTATCCGTTTAGATATAATCTAGATGGAATCGCATGGGAAGTTATCAAAGATGTCCACGTGAACCATTCAAAGAAAATCATAGATATTCATGCGAATTATTCGACGAAAACATCTGTGAAAAACGAAAGGAACACAAATAATGAGAAGCCTTAATATATACACTGACGGAGCTAGTAGGCCTAGAACATCAAAACGAGGTGGATTTGGATTTGCTATTGAATTTGTTGAAAGTGGTAGAGTACTATTAGCGGGCGGATCAGTTGACTCATATACGACAAATGCAGTTACTGAGCTGTATGGTGCAATATCTGCAATGAAATTCGCTTGCTTATTTGTCGAAAGAAAGAATATAACATCTATAAAAATTCATTGCGACGCTGAATACGTTGTTAAGAATAGCTCACGTTACAAACAATGGAAGGCACAAGGATGGAAAAATACATCAGGAGCTGTTAAGAATAAACACCTTTGGATTGAGTTTGATGTAGTGTATACTAAACTATCAAAAATATGCAATGTTGAATTTATATGGGTTAAAGGTCATAATGGCAATAGGCTCAATGAGCTTGCTGATAAAGCATCAACTTTGTGTGCTGATGTTACAGAAATGTTAGCAAATGATATTGTACCCATTCATCAAAATGATGAAATAGTTAACATGAAGTTTCTAGGGTATTATACTATAAGTGAAGATGTTGGGATTAAACATAGGAGAGAATATAATGGCTATTAAAAAGGCATCTGTGAAGACGTAGAGCTGAGGTTGCACTGTTTTTAGAAGAACAATCAACGAGAAAGAAACAAGAAAACGCGAAATACTATGCCGATCCAGACCTTCTTATGACGGATATGACGTGGTGGCACGATGAAGTTCAAAAAGATAAATCAAAAAACCTTCCTAGAAGTCAGTGGACTAGAATGCCGAGCTATCTTGCTCAGTGTGTGTTAGAAACTGCTAATAGATTGACAGGTCACCCTAGATTCTACAATTACACTTCCGACTACAAAGAAGTATTAGTTGACGACGCTATCACCATATGTGTAGCATATCTGCACAATTTCGATAAAGATAAGATAGGGCGTAAAGGTGAAGTGAATCCTTTTGGGTATCTAACGGAAACTATTAGACGTTCATTCATGATGTCTTTAGCTAAGCTGATGAAGATTGAGCGCTCTAAACTTATGGATATTGTTCATCATGATGGTGTGCTAGCATGTTCTGATGACTCTGATTATGATCACACTGACATAGCAAACATAGAAGTCGTCACACAAGCAATGACGAGAATTGCAGAGATTGATGAGCAACTTAGCAAGTATGCATCAAATAGTAAGAAAAATGAAGAGGATGTTTTTGATCCTTTTGAAGAATTTTATATGGAGGGCGAGTAATATGGCAACGTTTGTATTTTTAAATGGGCCACCAGAAAGTGGTAAAGATTTTATTGGTAAGTACAATTCTGATGCATATGTGGAATGTCATACTATCATGTTCAAGCAAAAGCTAATTGAGCTGACTTGCTAGAATCTACAACTTTCCAATTGATAAGTGGAATGAATTGTATACTCAAGAAAATAAGAATAAACCAATGGTTGAATTTGATGGTTTATCTATGCGTCAAGCGTTGATAAAGGTTAGCGAAGAGGTCATTAAACCCAACTTTGGTAAGGATTATTTCGGTAAAGCAACAGCAATGAGCATCATTAATTGTGATGCTTACAACTTAGATGAAGATATCTTCTATATAACCGATTCTGGGTTCATTGAAGAGCTTGATCGATTTGTTGATATTGTTGAAGAACAAACGAATGGTTGCAACCATGTTTATCTATTAGTAAACTTATACAGAGATGGTACATCATTTGAGAAGTATAACGACTCTCGTTCATATATAAACACGAACAGAATTCCTCAGTATACGCTACACAATGATAGTGACATCGAAATTGTTAATGGTATGTTAGATGAGTTCATTAATCACTCAACTGATACGATGATGGAAGGAGAATACAATCTATGAGTAAACATGATGACGTTTACAAATCAATACTAACTAACATTTTAGAACGAGGTAAGGTTCTGAATAATGGGGTTAGAAATGGCAATGGAACGATTCAAGACTTTTTAGCACACGACTATCATTTTGATATGAGAGATGGAAGCTTTCCGCTCATCACAATGAGAAAACAACCATTTCGCTGGATCGTGCAAGAAAATAAATGGTTCTTTGGTGGTGATCCTAATACTAAGATTTTAGAGGATCAGGGGATCACAATCTGGAAAGGTAATACAACACGAGAAGCGCTTGATAAAGTTGGTTTATATGATTTGGAAGAGGGAGATTCAGGTCGTTCGTATCCTGTGCAGCTTAGATCGATGATTGTGCACCCAAGCGATTATGAACAGTATAATGGCTTGCATGATTTTATCACAGTGCATGATGATGGAACAAAAACAGTTGATCAGCTTGCTATGCTCTTACACCTACTCAAAACAAATCCATACGATCGTCGTACTCGATTTACGTTTTGGCACCCAGAAGGAATATGGGCAGCAGCTCTACCAAGTTGTCATTGCTCATTTGATGTTGCATATGATGGCGAATATCTACATGGAACGATGTTGATTAGATCGTGGGATGTACCATACGGTGGTCCATTCAATATTGCTGGGTACGCTTTTCAATTGGAGGTGTTTTCAAAGTATATGAGAGACAATGGATATGACTGTAAGCCAGGCGTGTTGAAGATTGCAGCACCTAGACCACATATCTATCAAAATCAACTTGCTGTATTTAATCCTGAACAAGGATTTGTTGAAAAGCTTATTGAACGACCAACGGATAGATCATCACCTAGCATAACAATCAACAAAGAGCTTCTAACACTAGAAGATGTTGTTTCTCTTGACTTTGAAGATGTGGCGCTACATAATTACAATCCATATCCAGACTTTAAAAATAAACCAGATATGGCTGCGTAACAAAGGAGGAAAAATGGGGCAATATACACCAATCCCTAAATGGGTTGACATGCAATTTATACAACAGATTGGTTATGGTATTCAGAGATGGCATCAAACCAAAGAAGATACATGGTATGGTAGATGCCCCATTTGTGGTGACTCACACAAAAATCAATATAAGACTAGATTCTAGAATTTATTCATACAACGGATCATTCATGTTCAATTGTCATAATTGTGGGGAAAGTGGTTCAATAGGTAAATTCATATATCTTTATAGAAATGATCTTTGGGCTGAATACAGATTCGCTGTGTTTAAAGAAACAGGTGAAGGTAACGCAGATAAATCGATTAAGATGGAAATTGAAGAGACAAAGCCAGTCGATATATTGAATGATGTTGTTGATGGGAAGTACCCTAATAATGTTTTTGATCTTTTAACACCAATAAATGACTTAAAAGATGGTCATTTTGCTAAGGAATATGTTAAAAATAGGGGTTTCAATACAAAAGCTATGTCTTTACTTTATTTCGCTGAAGATTTCAACGCTTTAGCGAGACAAGTTTCTAAAGATTTGAATGAAGAAAAGCTTAGTAACATCAAAGTTGAGCCTAGATTGGTTATTCCTATGTGGACTAAAGATGGTATATTCAAAGCTGTGCAAGGAAGATCGTTTGAAAATGGCGTTAACGTTTTACGATACATAACTATCAAAAGATATGCTAGTGATGATAAGATATACGGTGAGGATAGGCTAGTAAAAAACAAGCCTGTATTCGTCGTAGAAGGTCCGTTGGATTCTTTATTCATTCCGATTAATTGTATAGCTACATGCGACAGCAATCTAACAAAAACTAAATACGACAACACAATTTACATTTTTGATAATCAATACAGAAACAAAGATATATGCAAAAAAATAACAAAAGCTATTGATGATGGATGTAAAGTCGTTCTATTTCCTGATAACGTTGTTGGAAAAGACATAAATGAAATGGTTCAACATCACGGCCATATGCAAACATTGCAAATAATTGTCAACAACGTATACTCCGGTTTTAAAGCAAAGCTCAAATGGGCGAACTTAAGAGGAATATAAATGGCTAAAGTTTACGAAGATGAGGGATTTTTAGCAGAGCTGTTAACACTAAGAAAAAATCATTGGTCTATACGAGATTTATAGTAATCACTTTAACTTTTCAGAGAGGACTATTCATAGAGGGCTAGCTTATGCAAAGCAGATTGGTTTTGAACCTAGCTTATCTGCTGGTGTGGTTGAGTCACCATATAAGAACTCTGGAAAATTAACTGGTGGCGCTTATGTATTTGTATCAGCACAAAACAATACCAATGTTCATAGAGGATTTCTAGGTGCGTTGGAAACTTTTATTAATGAAAATGACGCTGAGTTGATTGTTGGTACATTCACATACAATAAAAACGGTTTTCAGAACTCAAGTAAAGATGATGATTTGTGGTATGATCCACTTATCACAAAATACATTAGAAATGAATCTTTGCAAGTAACTGATGATTTAGTGTGGAATGGAGAATTAAACATCATTCCAACTGCTACTAATCCTCTATCTGGATTTGATATATACAACAGAACTGCTAGTGGGATATTCCCAAGTTGTCAAGTTAGGCTTAAATCGTGCCCAACTAAGAAGAATGATGAAGCAAAAATGATGTACGCTACAGGATGCGTCACAACACGTAACTACATAGAAAAGAAAGCTGGGCAAAAAGCAGCTAGGAATTTTCATTCATATGCAGCACTTTATGTAACAATCCAAAACGATGGAACGTGGTTCGCTTATCAAATTCATGGGGATGAAGATACAGGTGATATCATGTTTATGGATGCAGTCTATACGAAAGATGGTATGACAGTCGATTATAACAAAAATATCATCAGCGCAATCAACTGGGGTGACATTCACACTGAAAATAGTGATGATGAGGAGCATGAAATAAACTTTGATATTTTAGATACGTTGAATCCTTTATATCAGTTTATGCACGATACAATTTCATTTAACGCTAGAAATCATCACAATATAAATGATCACCTACAACGATTTAAAATGTATCATGAAGGTAATGATTCAGTATTAGATGATTTAGAAAAAGCAACTGATTTACTCAAATCATATTGTAGATCCGAAACGGAAACAATTGTGGTTAGATCGAATCACGATGAGGCTATAGAAAAGTGGTTATGTAATCAATCTTACGATTTCAGGAAAGATCCACAAAACGCTTTGATATACCTACAGCTACAGATGGAGATGCTACAATCTATTGCAGAAAGACGTTATTTTAACGCTTTTGAGTATTCTGTCAAAGAGCTTATGGGTGGTCACTATGAAGCAGTTGCACATAACTTAACATTTCTAAGAAAGGATCAGTCATTCGTTGTGTCGGGGATTGAGTTTGGTCATCATGGTCATTTGGGTTCAAATGGTTCAAAAGGATCACCTGATCAATTTGCTAAGATGGGTGAAAAAACTAACACAGGTCACACTCACGTTGCGGGCATTATATTCGGTTCATACACATCTGGGGTGACAGGTGATGTTAAAAACTTCGATTATGCAAACGGCCCTTGTAGTTGGAGCTTTTCACATATCGTAACTCATATAAATGGTTCAAGAACTATTTTGACAGTTAAGAGAAATAAAAAAACTGGAAAATATCAATGGAATGTTCCATTTGGACATAGGAGGGGTATCGATGTCAAAGGCTAAAATAACAAACGAATATTTGCATAGGCTAATTGAAGATCTTGTAACGATTGAAGGTCTAACAACAAAGAAACAAGTTGAAGATCACATCAATAAGCACTATACTAGCTACGACGAAAAAGAATTAAAACGATTATTGGAGGAATACTTATAATGAGTTCAGCAATAACATTAGATATTTGTGAAATTTTAGAAGAACTTAGAAGCACATCTGGTCGAAAAGACAAACTTGAAATTTTGGAACGCGAGAAGCACAATATTAACCTTAAAGAATTCTTTAGGCTAACTTATTGCCCAAAACAAACATACTTTCTAACACTAAAAGGGTTATCAGAATGGCAAGAAAGTGATAAATTTACTGAAGCCAGTGCAACCGATGTAGCTGTACAGGAATCCTTTAAAGAATTGACTAGCAATCAATGGCAATGCATTTTACATCTATTAGATCATCTTAACAGTCGAAAAATTAGCGGTGATGAAAAGATGGCAGAAGTATCTTTAATCCACCAAAACCTTAAAGAGGATGGTAGAGAGGTGCTTGAGCGCATCATTGATCGTGACGCAAGATGTGGTGTAAGTGATTCTACTATCAATAAAGTGTGGCCAAATTTGATCTATGTTCCTCGTTATCAAGGAGCGACTTCACTAAATGCTAAATCTGCATCAAAGTTTGTGTTTGATGAAAAAAATGGTGCGTTTAGTGAATGCAAAGAAGATGGTGTATTTCTAAATACATTCGTTTTAACTGATGGTGTGCGATTTGAGACAAGAAACGGAAGCGATATTTCTGGCGATGCTTTCCCTGATACAGTTAAGCAAGAAGCTAGAGCAGTTAAGCAACGGTCCGGAATGAAAGAGTGTGTTATCATTTCAGAATTTGTAATCAAAGATTTGGCTACAGGTGAGTTGTTAGAACGTGCAGATGGTAACGGCTTGATCAACTCTTTAATTCAAACAGGAGAAAAGTTAGATGATTCAAAATACTACATTCAATTTCGTTGCTGGGACATCATACCTTACGATGCTTACATGTTGGGCCAGTATCCAGTACCTCGCCATGACCGTAGAAAACTACTCGAAGTTGCAACAGCATCTCTCAAACACATCGTTCCTGTAGAGTGCCGTATCGTAGCGAACATAAATGAAGCATTATCTCATTTTGAAGAGCTTGCGTCTAGTGGTAAAGAAGGTACAATTCTAAAGGAATACAATGCTATTTGGAAAAATGGTAAGCCTAAAGAACAATTGAAACTAAAAGTCATTGTTCAAAGTGAGCTTAAAATTGTTGGTAAGAATCCTGGAAATGGCAAACATGCAAACACGTTCGGTTCGTTGATTTTAGAAACTGAAGATGGATTGCTACAAGTTGGATGCTCTGGGTTTACAGATGACATGCGACAAGAAATTTCAGATAATTGGGAAAGTGACTGGTTAGGAACAGTTGTAGATTGCTATCATAACGGTATTCAATATAACAATGATATCGATACACCTCATTCTGTATTCTTGCCCCGATTTAAAGGACAGCGATTGGATAAGAAAGAAGCAGATAGTCTACAAAAAGTTATAGATGACTCTACCTCTTCCGTTTTCAATTTAAAGCATCTTTTTAAGAACCAGTGAGTTTCTGAAGAGCAGTTGTTAGAGCTGAGTTGAGCAATGTCTTATCATCACCTCTGATATTATCGGTTGTTAGAATGTCTAAGTTCATTCTTTGGACAATTCTAGCAACCCCTTCTAGATTCAAATTAGAATCACCAATAACATCTACAACCCTATTAGCTATCGCTGCCCCTTCATCACTTAAATTTATTCCATTCACAGCAACTGATGCAGCATTTCTTATTGCTGATCCAATATCACCATTAGCTATATCAGTGATTGCACCTATTAACGATCCATTATGACCTCTCACTTGAGTAGAGTACGTACTATTGAGTACAGAATCTTCGGCTTTTTCGTGATATCTATATGCGAAGTCAACGGTCAATCTGTGAAATTCGTTATTCTCTTCTTTTTTCGATTCAATGCCTTGTACTCTAACAGGATATAACTCAACAAGTTTAGAAGCATCTACGACTTTCCCATTGCCATCATATTGAATGATAGTGGCTTCACCTATATATGAGTTATAATAGTTTAATCTTCCTGTTTTGTGATTGACGATATTATCTACCCATGCTTCGAAGACTCGCTTTTCGAATAAATCGGAAGAGCATAGGAACGTCATCGATACAACATCTGTGACACTAGCGAAAGGCATAGTTCGTCTAGGGCCGCTAGTCTTTGGTTGTATTGTTGCTAGAGTTCTTCCTGGCCAAGTGACACCAGAACACATAGCTGTTAGTGTTCTTTCAGCTTCTGGGCCATTTTTGATTCTATCGAACAAATCAAGTGCATTATCAACTGTGTCGAGCAGTCCACTTAAGCCTGAACTTTTGATACCTTGATTATTGGACTCTTCCATATCTTGTAAACTTGATACCAGCACTTCTGGCAACTTCATTATTGTATAAAAGCGATGCAGTCTTGCTACATCACTTTTGTAAACAATATCCTTAACGTTAGGAATTGTACTCATATTATAGATCCTTGCTGTTTAAAGAACCTTCTAAGATTCTATACATTTGTTTATGATCGTTTGTAGTGATTTTGCCTTGTGAGATGTCGCGTAGTATCTGCATCTGCTTCATTTGAACAGCTTGTGGATTTGTATGAGCACCTCTTTCATAGTTGTCTTTGATGATTTGATTGACAGCTGCGTCAGATGACATGGTGCTATATGTTTGTTGTTGCATAACAGCTTTACTTAAGTCATCAACTTTATTTATCGGATCTACTACTTTTGATGGTAAATCGCCAGAAAAATATCCATTTCTGCTGTTATTTTCTCGCTGTAACTGCGCATCTTCTATTTCACTATTTGATAGCTCTGCTTTATTCTTCAATCCCTTCACGAAATCAAGTTCTTGAGCTATATCTGGCATTTTGTCTATCACTGATAGTATTAAACCATTTATAGACATTTTGATAGAGTCGATTAAACTAGCTAGCATATCACCTACGAACGCTTTACTTCCGCTCCATAGTCTTTTCATATTCTCTATTGAGAATGCTTCACTAAAACTTTTAAATCCTTCTACAACGTTATCTTTAACTTGAACGATATAATCCAGTGCTTGATCTTTTAGACTTGAATAATCAAATTCGACGAACGTATTAAATACAGATTTAACGCCATCAAATAATTTTGACCATAGCCCTAAATACCATTCACCTATATTAACTAAACCACCTAGCATTGCTCTAGGGGATAGCTTATCTTCAGCATCGAAGAAAAATCTTTTGATAGATTCGGCGAAACGGCTTCCGATGTTTGCTATATAGCCAATACCTTTGCTAATATACTCTGGAATGGTTGAAAGAATATTACCTACCCATTGAGCAGCACTATAGAAACTGTCTCTTATCAACCTTCCTTTTTCTTTAACCCATCCTGTTACATCAGTTTCAAATCCAAATAAACCTGCAACACCATCGATTATTCCACCTACTAAATTTGCTGCAACATTGATGATACCAGCATATAGTCTATCAAAGATATTAACATCATCATCTTGCAATATATCTTCAGCACTGAAAAACCCATCTATTAGATTGTAAAGCGCTAATGGTATTGCTAAAATTCTACCTGCAACAAATTTACCACTTTTCAACAGAAATTTGCCAATACCGATCAAAGGCTTAATGCCAATAACTGCCGCTGTGAATACTGATGTTAGTGTTGATGTTACTAACGCTGCTGTTGTAACAATCATATTCATAGCGTTAGATAAACCCATTATACCTAACATCCCAGCTGATTGTTCCTGCAACTCCATCATTTTTTCATCATGTTTATTGCCTTCGGATGCTTTTAAATCGGTTGCTCTCTTAGCGTCGTTTGCAGAAATTCTATCCTTGTATGCAGACGCTTTGTTTGTCTCACTCAACCTTTCAATTGCACTTGTAGTTTTTTCACCTTGCTTTGCTACTCGCTCAATCGTTCTGTTAAATCTATTCGTTGAATCATCAATCCTTTCGAATGTTTTAGATTGTTGTGAAAACTGAGCTTCTAGTATTGGATTGCTACTTTCAACGCGATTTATGCTCTGCGACTGTAGCTGTGTTTTATCACCTTTTTCACCTTCTCGACCATTTTTTAAATTTTCGTTGATTGCTGTTAGTAGAATATCTTGTCTTTCATCCATAGTGATGATAGAATCATTTACATCAGCAATAGAATTATTTGTAGACGAATCTACTTTAGATTGTTGCTTGAAACTTCTAGCCATATCTAGCGTGAAATTTTGAAATTCATCAGATAATCTATCAATAGAAGAATCTATCGCACTATCTGCATTGTCATTCTTAGATTGTCTATTTTCATTGAATCTTGAAAGCACATCTTTAGTTTCACCCGCTAAGTGCATAGCAGCACCCAACAAAGGAGATGTAGAAGCAATTAGACCACCCATGAAGGATAGATTGGGGGTAAGTGCTTGAAGCATTGCTTTGCCCACTCCCATTCTTTCTGGACCAGATTGTTTAGATTTCTGAGCATCCATTATACGCTGGCTTTGATCAATGTTTCTTTTTAACACTTCCCCTAAATACTCTTGCTCAGCTTTCGAAACATTAACTAAGCCATCTTCTAAACCTTTAAACAGCATTTTGAAGTTTTGCATAGTTCTATTTTGCTGTTGTATATCATTACGTCTCTGAGCATCCAAATTACTAGACATAACTTCTTGCATAACGACTTTGAATTCATCAGCGTCTGTTGTTTCTTGTCTAAACGTATCCGCAATTCTCTTAGCGTGTTTATCAAATTCAGTTGTCATCTTAACACTCCACTTGCATTATAGTCAAAGTCATTTTTCGTCAGGACATCAATCTCTGTGAATGTTAGGTCTAATTGAATAACCGCTGATTCACCATTTTGTAATCTAGCATATTCACCACCCGCAGAATGAGATTCACTAATGCTAGTTAATACAAGTTGTTTAAAGTGTGGTAGGTTCTTGTTTAGTTTATTTCCATCCATGAAGAATATTTCGAATGATCCTGGGTACGTCATCTGAGAATATCCACTAACACCACTAACATCTGGATGTGAATGATATTTGAAGCGTCTAATGATTTCTCTAACACTTGCAGCTTCATTTTCATCCCTTGGTGTGAAAATAATACTCATTGGAAATGATCTATTAGAAACACCTTGAAATAATACTTGCATATGAGGATTCATTATTTTGCCGTTAGATACTTCATAAGCACCTTCGAAGTTTGCTCCCGTTACGTTCTGAGCCATTTTATAACCCATTTTCGATAACATTTCGCTCCCTGCATACGTAAAATCTTCTATGGACATCCCGTTATTCATAGCGTTGACTACATTACCAGCTAAGCCTAGCTCATCAACATTCCATGCCACTCCATATGTGAATGTTATATCCTCTGGCATTGATAGTGCTATCATACCTTTTGTCTCTTTTCTTATCCCTGTGAACCGTCCATCATTATTAACAGTACCTATTTGATTCAATATCGTTTGGCTTATATTGTTGTTGTTATTGAATTGTTGATTGGAGGTTGTATTGTTACTTACATCAGTCATTTCATTAATTTTGAACACCATATAACTAAGTTCTTGTGTGCTTATAATATCGGCAGGATAATATACGACACTCTGATTAACTTGATCAGGAGTCTGCTTGAGAGTTGCTATTTGCTCATCAATCTCTGAGCCGGTAAATAAACCTGATATTGTACCGTTAAAGTCATCAAGCAAATCATCGAGAGAACCAGTTATATTATCAATCGTATCTGTTACAGTATCAATTGCATCCGTTACGGTATCAATAGCGCCAGTAACTGCACCTGAAATTGAACCTAACGTTCCGGTAATATTCATAATGTCTCCACCTATAATAAATCATGTATAAATAAGCTATATTTATTAAGTAGGTTTATGCCATGAGATTCTTTAATTATTTTCCAACAAGACTATACAATGAATTTAATAATTCAGATTTCAGCATATCTGATATTAGTGATGGGGTAATAACAACAATACAAAAAGAAGTTAGGAACCCAATAACATTCATATACGAAATGCAGCAAGGAGAGCGTCCCAATGTTATGAGTTCTAGATTATATGGAACTGATGATCATGAATGGGTTATATATGCTATAAACGGAATTATCGATCCATATAATGACTGGTATAAAACTGATAGAGAGCTTAGACAGTATACAGAGAAGAAATATCCTAGAGAGGACGTATACGTAGATATAATGTACTATATTAACTCTAGCGACAAGAAGCAAGTATCTATAAAGGCAATGATAGATGCGTATGGTGCATATACGGATGATGTTGCATTAGCTGCTGGTCTAACACCTATAACGTTTTATGAACACGAGCAGCTGGAAAATGAGAAAAAGCGAAATATATATATGGTTAAGAAGGAATATATCGACCTTGTCGTTAACGCTTTAAAGGAGGCATTTGGTTATGACAAACCAACAAACACTTAATCAGTTAGGTTTTGGTCAATATGATATTCAATACATAAAGATAAATTCAAGGAGAGGTGTGTTTGATATATCCAACATGCTATTGAATTTTGAAATATATCAATCCATTCACGAATACAGCATAACCGTAAATTTAATGATTCAGGATGCAAGGGATCTACTAAACAACTTAGATCTAAGAGGAGATGAGTTCGTCACAATTGCTTTTAGTGATAATAGCAATAATGGGTTCCCTTCATTTATGTCAATGCAACTTGACGCTATAAACGATAGAGTAGGGCATGGGAGCGATACGTACTACACATTAAGCCTAATATCTCCTAAAAGCGAATTAAACTCCAAAATGATGACAAGTAGGAGCTACACAGGCACAGCAACGGATATTATTAGAAATATCGTTTCAAGTGAACTCAATACAGGAATAACCATTCACTCAAATGCTGTTGGAATAATAAATGATAGGTTATTCGAGTATAGCACCCCATTTTCTAAGATAGATAAACTCATTAGGGACGCTTACGATAAAGATAACTATCCGATATTTGTTTACGATACGCTATATGGGTTACAAGCTAAATCCTATAAGCGTATGTTTGATGAACAACCCAAAGCATATTTCGTCTATAGCGAAAACACAGATAATACAAACGGCAAAACGAAAATTCAGAATTATCAATTTGATTCTGTTATTGATAGAAAAGCACTGAAGCGTAGAGGTGGCATTCAACGAGACGTTAGAATGATTAACATGCTCAATAGAAACTGTAGCTATACACGACCTATAAAACGCTCATTGTCGCAAGAAAATGATCTATTTGATAGTAATTGCAGAATATTTGTACCAAGCTTAACTAACGATGCTAGGAACCATGAAAGTAAGATTCATAGAGGATCGGCTTTATTCAATGCACCCCTTAAAATTGTTGCTACGCTTAGCAACTATATAATACCAGGGGATACTGTTCACGTATCAATACCATCTAGTGAACCATTGGAGAGTGGGCAATCATTTAATCCTGATAAAAAGATTTCTGGAAAATATGTTGTATCAGCTGTAAAGCACTCTATGAACCCAGATGTAGGTACAACAACATTAGAGTTAGTGAGAGATGGTTATGGCAGGTAATTTCAAACCATCATTGAATGGAAGCAACAAAAACTTAAGACAAGGTATATACGTTCCAAAGCACCCTGAAAAAGTTATACAAGGGGATACAAAAGAACCTATAATGTTTAGATCAGGGTGGGAGTATACTGCATTTAGGTATTGTGATGGAAATTCAAATATCGTTAGATGGGGAAGTGAAATCGTTAAAATTCCATACATACACCCAATAAGAGGTAATGTATCAAACTACTTCATGGATTTGTATGTGGAGTTTAAGATGAACGATGATAGTATTGTTAAAGCGCTTATCGAAATAAAGCCTTATAAAGAAACTATCCCACCAAAGAGAGTTGGTAAAAACAAAAAGCAGCAAATATATGAAGAGCAAAACTGGATTGTTAATTCTGCAAAGTGGGCCGCTACAGAAGAGTTCTGTAAACGGAATGGATTGAAATTTCTTAAGTGGACTGAGTACGATCTAGTTCCCGGCAAAATAAATAAAAGAAAAAGGTGAGAATCACTTCCCACCTTTTTCACATTTCTTTTTCTTACTATTAATTTTCATAACAGAGTCTTTGTCCAAAGCACTACCACTATCTGCAACTGTAGTTGTTGCTGGTTCTGATTCTTCCTTAACTCGCTTACGATAATCAGTAAAAGAAATCATAAATCAATCCTTTTTAACAGCAGGCTTGCGACCTCTTCGCTTTAGTGGCTGTTCAACAACAGGTTCCTCTGTAACAGGATCAACAACTGGTTCAACGACATCCTCTGTAACAGGTTCCTCAACAACTGGTTCAACGACATCCTCTGTAACAGGTTCCTCAACAACTGGTTCCACTTTAGCACCAGAAATAAACTTATCACCAACGGCAATGAGTTCTTTATATTCTTCTGGCATATCATCTCCGAAGTACTCTTCAATTGCACCTCTCAAATTGCTAAAGCGAATAAGCGATTCACTAACACCTTTATCATCAATTGCAATGAATCCCGTTTGAATCAGCGCTAATGTTTTGCCCTCTGGACATTTTGGAATTCGAATACCGCTAGGAATTGGTTTACTCATTTTAAATATCTCCCAAATTATTAGAAATGGGAGAAATAATTCTCCCCCATTTATTATTTATATGATGTTTTACGCTTCAATAACCAAGTCGTAAATTTCCTGGGGCATTTCGCTACGCTTATCAACAATAACCTTAGTATTTAAAAGGTCTTCCCCATATTTTCGTGGTCTGAAATCTTCAACGTCCAAATGAGCAGAAACATAGTAAGCACAGACTCTGATCTTTGAAAATTGTTTATATGTCGGGATAGCTACGACATTAGCAGGGTTAACATAACATTCAATCAACGCATCGTATCCCCAGGTATTATCTAAGTAAGGTTTAGCTGCAATATGTAACCCATGCGAGCAATCTTTATTCCAATCCGGATCCACTTCATTTCGATCCACTTTTTGGTAGACACCTGGGCTATTATCAAACTTCCCTGTGTGCTTATCTTTAAACCCTTTCGCAACTGATCGATAAGCAACAAATAGACCATCTTCCCTAATATAAATGTCATTTTCAATTAAGAATAAGAATAGACGATCAACAGCCCAATTACATGGATTTTTCATCAACAGTTCATAGAAGTTAACGTAACGTTCAAAATCTTCATCACCCTCTTCCATTAGTTTGATGATATGATCTGCACACTTACCAGTCAAATGACGGTTTTTGTACACCAATCGACCATCTTTTACAGAAATTTTGCCAGACGCTGATGTGTAATTCTCAATACGACTTTTAATGTTTATTAGGTCATATACGCGAACCCAATCAACTTGTTCCGGCTTTCTATACTCCATCAACGCTCTGATGTTGATGAAATTCTTATGTGATGTATCAACAACAATGACTTCATCACTATCAAACTCTTTAATCATAACGCTATTATCTGTTACGATCATCTGCTCTGGCATTTTCTTTGATGTCGACTCTTCCTCTTTCAATTGACACTGTTCGGAAGCTTGCAACAGCTTATCATTCATCTCAGGAGGGTTTTCAAGAGACTGCTTTACAGTCTCTGCACCTTCTGAATCAAGCTTAATTGAGTTGTCCTTGTCGTCACCAAATTCATATTGAAATGCCTCTTCAACTGTAAATCCTGCACTGTATGACTCTTCCCATTCATCTTTGGATTTAATACATTTTTCTTTACTTTCTGCATAAGTGTTAAGAGTATCAAACCATGCATCAAATGAAGTGACTTCTTTGCACAAAGTTAGATCCATCAATGCAACAGATGTTGTAGTAGTTAGTTCATCTTCAACAGATGGTGTAAACAATTCTGTTTCATCACTACGGTTAGAAATCCATTCTTCATATTCTTTTTTGAGTTTAGTTTTAATAGCTGAGAACCACTCACTCAAACGGCGTCGGTCATAACCTGTTTGTTTAGCTGTCTCCGCAATGGTACTGTTACCCTTTTTACAGTGGGTGTAGTACGCTTCAAATTTTTCATCTTTTGTGTATTTATGCATTGTTTGTTTTCTCCTGATTTTTTAATTTCTTCTGAAATATTATATACTCTAATGATTTCTGATGCAACCTTTACGCACTTAGCTACTTTAATTTTATGGGCTTCAGTATAACTAATATAGCCATCAAAACAGTGTTTAATATCCCATTTATCTAGAGCTGGGAACGCTTCTCTTCCGTTTAACGTAAAAATGCCACCCATTTCATCTGTAATCTTTTTGATCATACGTTTAAATATATCTAAAAATACGTATGAAAAATGTTTATAGTTAATGGTGTTAAAACGTTTTTGCAAATATTCGATGCTCACGACCGAATTAACAACATTATCCTTATTCGAAACAACCAACTTGTCAATACAACTAAATGGATTGAAATTAAATTCTGCTTCATTAAAAACGGAGATGGCCCAAATAAGAGATGATATTTCACGATTCTTTGAAATAACCAATTCTACTTCATAATCGCTCTTATACTTATTGCTGTACAAGATCAAATCAGTCATATATCCTCTAAATTCATTACATTTCTCAATAGCTTCTTTTACAAGCTCATCATCATTTTCATAAGCCTGTAATTTGTGTTTAACTCTAAGCACATTTCCATTCATATGCCTAAATAATGCAGCTGCGGTTTTATTAATGCAAGTATCTGAATTTTCACGCTGCGGATCAAATATATGACGCAATGTGTTTATACGTTTAATATACTGACTCTCTTCAATTTTACTCACATCTGTTTTGTCAACAAATTCTTCAACTTCTTTTTTACTCATTTCTACGAGCGTATTACCAAACTCTTTCAAGTTGAGCGCATTAGGGCAGTTTTTGTGAAATTTTGGTAAGAATCGATATGGAACAGCAATTAAGTTATACTCTCTAATCACATCATCAAATTCACAAATTTGAGAAATAGCATTAATAGCCTTGAAGAAATTTTGTATAACGTTTGCATTATTGATGCTAAAAATTCTTTTTGAAGATAAGCAATCCGGAATATGGCTTTCATCATCTACTGTAAGCTCTCCTCTGTAAATGGGTAAGAATACAGTTTTGTCATTATCCAACTCTTCAAATGTCTTAGCATTAGCATCACTAATAGAATGCAATCTGTTTAAAGAATCAATACTTGTGAAATATTTGTAATTCGCCTTTTTCTCTTGATCAATTAAATCTGAATCATCAATCAACGAGACATCATTAACCAACTCAGGCAATAAGTTTAGATGGGGGTATCGCTGAGTAAAAGATAGCGCTGCTTCGCCGACATTCTTAAACAATCCGGTATTGTACTTAATGATAATCAACTGTGTTCTTTTGTCTCTATGATTACCATTAGATGACCCTCCACTCTTAGTGAGGTTTTCCATCATTCTACGCGCTTTCATCTTCCAACGATTTGTATTGCCGTGCTCATCAATAAATGCATAAAACACTCGTTTCTTATCATCGTTTGTGTAATGAAGCTGAGGATGTTCAACACAAACTTTTTCTTTCGGAATTCTAACTATAGTCTTCATGCGACCAATCTCAAAGTCATAGTCTTTTTCGACACTAACGAAAGAAAAGTCATTAATATGATGTTGTTGATGGCGTCTATCTTCAACTTTGTACACTTTGCTTGTCAGAAATAAATGGATAGATGAATATACTGTGCGTTCAATAATTGATCGAGAATAACTAAAGTCATCTTCATTAAAAATATGAGAGTGTGTCTTCTTAATATATCGAGAAATGTATTCGCGAGTTTTCGTATTTTCAATTGTGTTAATATAGATATATAAAGCATAGACAGTAGGAATATCTTCATCGAATCCTACTAAACATGCTTTTTTAGCCACAATTGCATCAACAACATCAAGGTACTTTTTGATTATTAGGTTGATTGTTTCACTAACAATCGACTGAATATTTTTAAGAGAAAGACCATCATATGTCAATTGTTCGCGAGATGGTTGAAACTCAACTGTACCAATAGGAACGTCGATAATTAGACATTTGTTATTGTAGCCATAACCAATATTGTTAGTTAGTGCATTCAACTTTTCTTCTGTATCATCATCCAACTGTTGAACGTCAACAGGGTACACAACGTTGGCTTGACGAATCATCAATTTATCCATTCTCACTCTATCGCCAACAACTTCATAAGAATTGATACTGCAATCACCAACTTCAAAAGTTTTTTCAATTTCATTTGTAACAACTTTATCTTCAACGTCGCAGTAATATGATTTAGTTTCAGTCCAAGTTGTTACAACATCTTTAAGAAATATTTGAGTGTTATCAGTCGTCGTCTCAAGCTTAGGGATTATTAGATCTGGATCATTGACAATTTCGTAAGGATACGTTACGAAACATAAGATCTTTTGCAATGCTAGAAGAATAGAGTGCATACGCTCAGCAGAAATTGGAATCTCGATTCTAACGCCATTTCCTTTATCTGGAGTTTCTGTCCTCGAAATTCTGTTTCGCATGGGCATACCTTGATCATCAATATACGCTACCCATTTCTCTGTCCAACCATCTTTTGTGAAGGTCACTGTAAATGTATCAGCAATTGCATAAGCTGACTTAGCACCTTTACCCAAACGCCCGTTTGTTTTATTGTCGCGTGTTTTTGTTGATTGATTGAACGTTAAGATGGTTTCAATTTTTTCTAAGCCGATCCCTTCATCCTCAATGATCAATAGAGGTTGTAGGTTAGTTGGTACATAAATTTTGATTGGTGTATCAAGCTTATCAGCCATGATATGAGCATCAATTGCATTTGTGATATACTCACGTACAACAGCTTCTTCTCTATATGAGTATATTGTAGCGTAACTGTTTCGAAACTCTTCAGCTGTTAGACGAAATTCAATCTTTTCAGCGTTTTCCATTCCCATTGTTTGGGTGTTTCGTGTTACTTTTTCTACTGGGATCATCTCTAACCTCTAAAATGTTGTTTTCAATATAAGTATATTGTAAAGGAACTGAAGTGATATTACAAGATGGAAATGACAATAAATTCATCATTTATTGTCATTTTTTGAAGATTTATTGCATCATTTAAATTTCTGATGCAATGTCTGTGATCATTTCGGCGCATTCTTCATTTTGAAGTAAATTTTCAACAACTCCCTTAATGTTTGGATGATCACAAATCAAAGCTGAGATAAAATGTTCATAAGATGATTTACCTACGATGGAAAATAGTTTATCCTTTTCTCTATCATGTTCGCTTAACTCTGTATATGGAACTAAGCATGGGTGAGTTTTCTTTTCAATATCTTTGACTTCACCATATACCCAACCATTATCAATCTTCTCTGTCATCCAACTCTGATGAGACATTTGTGGGGTTGTATTAGGATTAGTATAGTATGATGTGATACCGTTAACAGCACTCACTCTCAGTTCATGCGGCGTTTCTTCCCAAGGTTTTTGACTGGTATCACCAATCTTTTCACAGTGATACTTATTTAGGTTATGGGCCGTAATGGCTGAACATCTGATAACTGATGCTACTGCATAAATCATCATCCCTAGCTTATCATTATTATTTGCCATAAATAAAATTCTCCTTTATTTTGGTGTGTACTTGTAGTACACAAACTTTAATTTAGGGTAAAGATCTTGTAATGTTCGAATATATGAATCAACTACATTCCATTCACCACCAGCTAATCCGCAACCAATCAAGTATGGAAATGCAACCGTGTATTCTGATTCATAGTCTGAATCATAATCTAATTCATATCTAATCACATCAACAATGCCCATGAATAGAGCTGCATAGTTAGTATGAACTCTATAATCATCCATACCACTTTTAATAGTGCGTTGACCAAATACGCCACAAATTTTCAATTTAACGGAATCAGTATCTTCATCTGCCATTATATCGGTGACAACATATGCACCCATTAAATCTTGTTCTTCAACAAATTCTGATGATGATGATATATCACAAGTAGCCAAGTAATCTTCATAGTGATCAGGAAACTCATCACGAATTTCTAGAGCTACCCCACCGCCCATAACACCTAGCGTATTAACTTGGTGGAAGAGTACATCAATTTTATCTTCCTTTGCTGCTGTTACTATACACCCATCGATAATTTCAATTGGGTTTTGCGTCATGATACCCATATACTTAAACCTCATCCGTTGTTGTAAATTTATCCGAAATCATTTTCTTTACTTCATGATCAGGTAGAATTTTTGTTTTCATTTCTTGCGCATACTCCCATTTACCGTCTTCAGAAATTAGCAAGTTTTCGCTAACACCAGTTTCAGGATTTCTTGTCATTGCAAGACCTAGTGGGTGCAGCACTTCTCGATTTATTTTCTCAATTAAACCTAGCTCGCTAGCTTCATTCCAATCAATACTTTTCAAATTGTTCACATCATCACCACCGCCACGATTAATTTGGATCGTATAGAATTATACGATCCGGCACAAAATTAGTCAGTTGTTGTAAATTTAGCAGCGATTCGTTCGCCGTTAACATCAACTTTAACTAATAGCACTTCATTAACGTTATTGAATTTGAAGATTTTTTCATATTCTTTGTATCGAAATACTGTACAAACAAGATTGCTATATCGATTCTTATACGTATCAATAAGCGGCTTAAGCTTGTAGAATGCTTCTTTAGCAATAGAAAGGAAATCATCACCATCACTATATTCTAAATTCAAAAACTGAATATACCCAGATGCCATGTAATAGCTGAATGTTTCTTCTAATCGTTTTTTGCTAGGCTCATTTGATAGCAACTTAATACACAACTCTTCAACACTCTTAGATGAACATAAACTAGATGATTCATCAACGGATTTAATTTGCTCAATTGCTCGTTTAAGATCTAGCTCTTCGTATAGTGATGTTGATATAACAGCCTTATTGCTCCAGTTAAACGAATTCGATAATTCATTAACCTCAAAGTCTTTTGATATTGACAACAGAGAGCTTTTTGACAAATCATTTTCATTTGCCACAACAATCAAAAACAAGCTATCATCAAGATTTACTTTTCTTTCGCCATATAGATAGCCTTTATTCTTTGGAACTAAAATTGCAAAGTTTCTTTTATCTGGAGTTTCAACTTCATTTAAGCCCATATCGCCCAAAATACGCTCAACCTCTTCAACAGTAGAATCGAATTCAAACACATATGGATAAATGGCTCCAGATTTTGATAATTCAGACACAATCATATACTTGCCTGTACCACCATCTTTTTCAATTCGACTGATCATAAGTTCTTTGGCGCTTGAAGCTTGTATTGAATTTTTTAAAGATTCAACTAAGCAAGGAGGAGCGCTTTTTAAGATGTGCTCATAAACATCAAACTCTTTGCCAATGTTAGCTTCCAATAACTGCTCAACTACATGATCATAAGAGTTGCTTTTCTTAGCTACAGACGCATAAAAGTAGTCATTATGCTTTTTCTTCATGTCGATATAACAAATAATATCATAGAAGCCTTCTGCACAATCACATAAGAAACTTCGGGCTGATGTCAAACTTTCATCCAATCCGGCTGATGTTGACAGGTGGATAACGTTGTTCGAATTGATCATTTCGAATTGATCATTTCTATTGACAGTGCGCATAAGCTTTTCAATCGCCGCATTTAGATCAATAATTTGATAGTAATCTTTGTTTATACTATTCCCTATGTAATTGAATTTTTTGACGCTTAGTGTCTCATCAATAAACGTTATAGTTCTGGAACTCTTATCCAATACAAACACAGTATCCAAAGAAGTATTTTTCCCAACAATATATTGGAAAGAAAGTAATTGGTTTGGAATTGCGATTAGCAAAACTAGGTTCGAATTATTCATTTTAATTTCTTCCTTATTTGTAAATTTTATACAAGCATTATAAGCGTAACAGTTATTAAGAGTCAAACGGTTTTCAGTATTAATCAACACTAAAATCTGTTGTATGTGTAATCTGCCCTGCTCTAAATGAGCTAATATGGTTACACACTAAATCCATCAAATGATAGTTGCCTTTCTGAATAGTTTTGAATAGAGTTTCTTTATCGAAATCGCTCATTGCTTCAATGTTTTGCAATGCAGTTTCCAACTCTGCTTCATAGAATTGATTTGAAACTGTCCATTCACGATCCCCATTAGCCCAAGCTTCTAATTCATTCTCAATAGCAACTTCTAGAACAACAAAGAAGTTCAAAGGAGATGTTTGGTCAGTAATTTCAAATAATTTCATCATGTTGTTATCTCTTTAATTCTTTAGTTTGTATTAGTATTGTATGAAAATAGAGGGAGGAAGTAAAGTAATGATTTCAGGAAATTTGAAAAAAACGTAGTGGGAGCTAAGGCGGATTCTAACCGCTCCTTCTTTCGCTTATGAGGTGACTACATTGATTGATGACTGGTCTGATAGTTATAGCATTTTGGATGGGATTGCAACAAGAGAGAGAGAGCCTATTAGCTCCTTTTACTAGACAATTTTTGAGTCTACTGTTCTGCATAATAATCTAGCATTTCAAGATATTCATCAAACTGATTTTGAGTCATCCCAGCGAAATATTTTGCTTTTGCCTCTTTTTTATTAGTTGCTTGCGGGTAGTTTTTGAAACGATAATTAAAAGTGTCACAGTAGTTGTCACGATCCTTTTTAGTTTTAAACAACACAAGATCCCCATAAGACGAGCAACGACCTGTTAGTCGGTTTGGCTGTCCTGATGTTGTGTTTGATTGTCCGTTAAATGCATAGTACTTTTTCATAATGACACCTCAGAAATAACGTCAGGGATCATCCCTTAACTTGACGCTATTATCTATCATGCTGATTATGAATGCAAGCTTTTTATGATGATTTCAGGAAATTTGAAAAAACGTGGTGGGCCAAGGCGGATTCGAACCGCTCCTTCTTTCGCTTATGAGGCGAGCGTATTAACCGATTATACTATTGGCCCATTTATGTTTGCAAAATAAATTTGCGAAGGGGTTAGAGAGTGGAATAAGGT